>Ga0307985_10000406_pt1 | contig 25818 bp, 17 predicted proteins | sample EllFjometageno80_FD_203155 | JGI IMG/M metagenome (GOLD analysis project Ga0307985, IMG submission 203155) | Marine microbial communities from Ellis Fjord, Antarctic Ocean - #80 | ecosystem: Environmental > Aquatic > Marine > Unclassified | place: Southern Ocean | collected 2014-10-09 | reverse complement strand
TGAGAGGCCAATATTTGATTAAAAAGTGCTCTCTCATAGAAATCGGCTACTTCAGCAGTCGGCTCCCATTGGAAAAGAATATTTGAAAGTTTGAGCATGTTGTACACATTGCAAGTTTCGGTAGTACCAGCACTCAATCGAAAATTCAATTCATCAGGTTCCCCAAAATATTCGTGATTACCATGTCCTCCCGTTACGTATGAATGATGATTTACCACTCTTTCCCAAAAGAATGTAGCCGCTTCATAATCTTCCTTTGCTCCATTGACTTCATACCTTTTAGCCAAGCCAATGAGTTTTGGGATTTGTGTGTTACCGTGAATTCCTGGGAGAATGTCATTGTGGTTGGCCAATGAATCGAGAACAACTTTATGATGAAATATGTGCGACATGTTCATGTATCGTTCATCTTTTGTATCGGTGTATAAATCAACCAACATTTCATTCATTCCTCCATGCTCACAGTTTAAAATCAGTTGTACTTCTTCATCATTTAATGGTTCTACAATGGTACCTATCCAATCTGCAAATCGCTTTTCTACATCTAATGCTTTTTCTATACCTAGCAAACGGTATGCATCTCTAAGGCCGCCCAACACCTTATGGTGTGTATAGAATGGAGCCCAAATACCATTAAGGTCAAAGCTCTGTGCTCGTATGTCGCCTTTGGCAACTTCCTCTTCAAATATTTTCTTCCCATTAGGAAAAGCACCCAGATAACCATCCCCATCTGCTTCCTGAACAATGGCCAATTCATCTACAATGTATTTCGCCCTATTTAAAAAGCGTTCATCTCCACTTGTTAAGTACATCAAAGCACAAGCACTCAAGTGGTGTCCTAAGCTATGACCGGCTAGAGACTGATCCTCCCAACCGCCATAATTCTCCGCTTTTGGCTCCAATCCTGCTTCACTTCTAAAATTCGCAAGAAACCTATCAGGCTCATATTGAAGCAAAGATTCCCTATTTAGCTCAGTGGCTCGTTTAAATGGACCATCTAACAAAGTGACCTGATCTAGTTCAAAAGCTTTCACACTTTGATTTTCAGTTTCCTCAGGCTGGCTACACGACACTACTAAAATCATTAAGAGCCCAGCGCTAAATAATTGTTTCAAATACTCGCTTTTCATTGTATTAATCTTTTAATGTTAAATTGCTTTAGACGAAGATTCGTAATAAAGCACGTACTAAATTTATTCTTTCAAGAAGCACTAAGAAAAAGTGATCATAACGTAAACCACAATTCCTATAATGAGCAAAGAGGCTACGATATCTATCCAATTGTAGCTATTCTTATTCGCTGCCTTCTGTTCTTCTGTAAGTGTACTGAAGGTAAGCCCCTTAATTTTCTCAACTGGATCAGCTTTAGTTGCCAAACTCACACCAACGAGAATCACAATACTTACAAGGAAAAAGTAAGCACCAAAGTTTAGAAAATTCATAGTTCCCAATGTGTGTAACCAGCTTCCCTCGGTAAGCCTATCTTTCATCAATTCGAGGATTATCCTTCCTCCACCAATCACAAAACCAGAAACCAATGCTGCAAAAGCACCTCTGGCGTTAATTCGTTTATAAAATATGCCGAATAAAAATACGGCTGTTATTGGAGGTGCAATATAAGATTGCACCTTTTGTAAATACTCGTAAAGTACTCCTGAGATATTGGCCATGATGGGTATCCAGAGGATGCCCAGAACCACTACTACTCCAGTTGCAATCCTACCAACCCTCACCAGTTTTTTCTCTGGAGTATCTGGCCTTAATTTCTTGTAGATATCAACTGTGAACAAGGTGGAACAGGAATTAAATACTGAAGCTAACGAGCTCATTAATGCCGCCAACAATCCTGCAGCAACCAAGCCTCTTAAACCTGAAGGCAACAAATTACTCATCAAAACTGGAAATGCCTGATCTGGTGTATCCCAATGAATTTCTCCGCGCTGTTTTAAAACTAGTGCAATAACCCCTGGAATCAGGAATAAGAAGACTGGCAGCAGTTTAAGAAATCCTCCCCAAATCGTACCTCTTCTACCTTCTTTTAAATTTTTTGCTGTTAAGGTCCTTTGAACAATGTATTGATCTGTACACCAATACCAGATTCCTACCACGGTACTTGTAATGAGCAAGCCAGGCCAGGGAAACTCAGGGTCGGACGCTGACCTCCACATACTAAAGTACTCTGGTTCCAATGCAGATTTTAGTTCTCCCCAACCGCCAACGTGTGAGAGCCCAATAAATGTCAATGCACACGCGCCAATAACTAAAATTACCGCTTGAATCGCTTCAGTGTAAATCACCGCTCTCATTCCTCCAAGTACTGTGTAAACACCTGTCAGTATTACAGTTGCTAGTGCTCCTACCCAAAAATTTATACCAAGTAAGGAGGAAACCACAATCCCTCCTGCATAAATAGTTACGGACACTTTTGTTAATACATAAGCCACTAATGAAAACACAGATAAGACCCAGCGCGATCTAGAATCAAAACGTTTCTCAAGAAATTCGGGCATGGTGAATACACCACTCCTTGCATAAAAAGGAAGAAAAACCCAGCCCAACATTAAGACTACCCATGCCTGTACTTCGTAAATCAGCATTGGCATCCTATTACTAGCTCCTGTACCAGCAAGCCCCACTACATGTTCAGAACCTATATTCGAGGCAAATATTGAAGCACCAACAATGAACCAACCGACATTCCTCCCAGCTAAAAAATAATCGGCAGTTGTCTTACTCTTTTTTTTCATTGCCCAAATGGCTACACCAAAAAGAGCAATAAAATAAATTGAAATGATGATCCAATCTAAGTTGTCTAAACTTTTCATTTTATAAGATTAGCGTTAATGCATATTTTGATTTGAGTGATAATAGGCCTCATTCCATCTGATTTTATCTTTCAAGTCTCTAATTTTTGTGTCGGCATCTATAATAATCAATTCTATTCCAGCCATTTCAGCAAAATCTTCGATAAACTCGGTAGTAATTGACTGACTAAATACCGTGTGATGTGCACCTCCAGCAATTATCCAAGATTGGGCGGCAATTTCAAGGTTTGGTTTTGGTGTCCACAAGGCTCTTGCAACTGGGAGCATCGGTAAGTCATTTTCAGGTACTACACAGTCTACTTCATTCAACAAAAGTCTAAAGCGTCCACCAATGTCAATTAATGAAACATTAATAGCAGGTCCGGCCTTTGCGTCAAAGACCAACCTTGCCGGGTCTTCTTTACCTCCTATAAACAATGGATGAATTTCACACCTCGGTTTTTCAGCGGTTATTGAAGGACAAATTTCAAGCATATGAGCTCCCAACACCTTTGATCCTTCATCATGAAAATCATAAGTATAATCCTCCATGAAAGAAGTTCCTCCATCCAAACCAGCGCACATTACTTTCATAGTTCTAAGCAGCGCAGCCGTCTTCCAATCTCCCTCTGCTCCGAAGCCATAACCGTCTGCCATTAATCGTTGTACTGCAATACCTGGAAGCTGTTTAAAGCTACCCAAGTTTTCAAATGTATCCGTGAATGCCTTAAAACCTCCTTCATTAAGAAATGTTCGCAGTGTTAGCTCTATGACTGCGGCATCTCGCAATGAATCACTTTTAAGCACTTCATCCTCAATGTGATATTGTGTTTGATACGACTCAAGTAAAGTATTCACTGCATTCTCATCAACTGAATCCAGGTGCTTTGTTACATCTTCCAATCCATAACCATTGACTGAAAAACCAAAACGTATCTGTGCCTCTACTTTATCACCTTCAGTCACTGCCACCTCCCGCATATTATCCCCAATCCGAGCTATTTTCATAGTTTGCATTTCAGACCAACCAGCAGCTACTCTACTCCAAATTGCAATTTGAGATCTAACATCCTTCTGTTGCCAATGTCCAACTACTACTTTTCGACTCTTCCTCATTCGGCTAGTCAAAAACCCAAACTCCCGATCTCCATGAGCCGATTGGTTCAAATTCATAAAATCCATGTCAATGGTGTCCCAAGGTATTTTAGAATTGAATTGAGTATGTAAATGAAGCAATGGCTTACTCAATATCTTAAGGCCATTAATCCACATCTTAGCAGGTGAAAATGTGTGCATCCACACGATCAAGCCTAGGCAGTTTTTACTATTGTTAGCCAAAGAACATATTTCAAAAATTTCCGCTGCAGTCGTAACAACAGGTTTGTATATTACTTGAACAGGAATCAGCACATCCTCATCAAAACTGCACGATATGATTTTAGCATTTGCAGCAGCTTTTTTTAACACTTTATCGCCATACAAGTGTTGACTGCCGGTAACAAACCAAATTTCCTTTTCTTGTAGATTAATCATATGTCCTTTAGTCAAAAAAAAAGATTAAATAAAATGTCATTTTTCTACCAACGCATTAATTACTTGGTTGAAAATACATACTTGGTAACAGTCGAATAAGTCTCTCCTCGTTTCAACACTGTAGAAGGAAATGCACGTTGATTGGGTGAATCTGGAAAATGTTGCGTTTCTAAACACATACCATAACGGTGGTTGTACTGAACCCCGCCTTTACCGGTAATCTTACCATCCAAAAAGTTACCTGAATAAAATTGAATGGCAGGTTCAGTCGTCATCACTTCCATCATTCGACCATTTTCGAGGTGTCGCAGACTTGCCACCTTTCTCATTTGTGCAGTTGGTGCCTCGGACATTACCCAACAATGGTCATAGCCTCCACCAAATTCAAGCTGTTCATTTGATTCGTTAATCTCTCTACCAATTAACTTAGGGCTTGTAAAGTCAAATGGTGTGCCGTCAACCGACCTCAATTCACCAGTTGGGATCAAGGTATTATCTACTGGCAAGAAACGAGCTGCATCAATTGTTAATTCATGTCCTAATATATCTTCACTCGCATTTCCACTCAAGTTAAAATAACTATGTTGGGTCAGATTAACCACAGTTGTCTTATTAGTAGTCGCTTCAAGGCTGATTTCAAATGAATCGGCTGTGAAAACATAGTTCACTATATTAGTCAATTCGCCAGGATATCCTTCTTCACCATCTGGGCTCACGTACTTAAGTGTGAGTCCTTTTCGGTCTTCTTCATCCAATGTGCCGATCACTTCCCAAACCACCTTATCGAACCCTTTGATCCCTCCATGCAAGTGATTTTGATCATTGTTAGTGGCTAAGTTGTAAGTTTCTCCCTCAAGTTCAAATTGACCTTTGGCAATACGATTACCATACCTTCCAATCAAAGCTCCGAAATATGGGTTCTCATCGAGGTAACCTTGCAATTGATCATAACCAAGCACCACGTCCTCCATAACTCCATTCTTATCAGGCACTTTAAGACTTGCGACAATTCCACCATAGTTGGTCAATTGCACTTCTAATTCATTTGGGAATTTAATAGTATACAAATCGATAGATCGACCTTCAAATTTCCCAAAATCACTTTTAACAATGGCATTTTCATTCTTCATATTGACACAGCTAAAAAGCAAAAAGGGCAAGCAAAATTTTATTATAAATAGCCTTTTCATTTTGATATTAATTAGCAAAATTTAATTCTTAAGCATTAAATTATAAGTGTACAATATACACTTATTTCAATAAAATAAGAATCTTAAAGTTTAACTTACATTTATAACATGACCCATCGTACCCTCACTCTACTTGTACTTTTGTTACTAGCAGCATGCAGTCCCAATAATCAAAACATCAAAATTAATTCTACTGAAACTGATTACTCGCCTATTGTAGTTCTCGCTGATAGTATCCAAATAGATGGTGATTTAGGCAACTTCAAAGTAGACCGCAGCACACGTCAATTAGAAGAAGGTTTGCAGCTTATCACTTTCAAATTCTCAGCCCCAACCCCTTCTGAGTTGAAACCTGTGACTTTAAGGTTTAATTTCCCTTCAGTTGACGTTAGTGGCTTTTGGAATCCTACATATGCCGACAAGAGCAATTATTGGCGAAGTGCTTTTAGTTCAAAAGCTTCTACATGGGCACCAATTTTCACGCTATACAACAATCGTTCTCAAAATCGAATTACATATGCATTGTCAGATGCCTTGAATAAAATTGAATTCTGGAATTACATCAAAGAAGAGGATGTCAATTTTCATCCGGCTATACGACTCTTTTCAGAGCGCATGCCAAAAACAAAGGAATATGAAATTGAATTAAGAATTGATACCAGGCAAAAACCATATTACGAATCAATTGCAGAAGTAAGTGATTGGTGGGCGTCAAAGCCTGAGTATACGCCTTTAAATGTTCCTGACATCGCAAAGAGACCAATGTATTCTACATGGTACAGTTATCACCAAAGCATTACGGCAGAAGAAATCATCAAGGAAAGCAAAATCTCAAAATCACTGGGCGCTGAAGCTGTGATTGTAGATGACGGTTGGCAAACCATGGATGCACAGCGCGGCTATGCCTATACTGGTGATTGGGAGCCAGATAGAATCCCAGACATGAAGGGTTTTGTGGATGGTGTGCACGCTGAAGGGATGAAATTCATTCTTTGGTATTCACTTCCATTTATGGGGGAAAATGCCAAGAACTATGATAGGTTCAAAGGCAAGTACTTATTCTATTGGAATGGACAAGGTACTTGGGTGATGGATCCCCGTTATCCAGAGGTTAGAGAATACATCATTAACACCTACGAAACTGCATTGAATGAATGGGGTTTGGATGGTTTCAAATTGGATTTTATAGGAAGATTTTCTTCACAAGCTGATACTGAACTTACTGCCGCTAATGGCCGTGACTTTGCTTCGGTTAATGAAGCAACTGATCATTTGATGACCGAAGTAATGAACAGGTTAAAAGCCATGAAACCTGATATAATGATCGAGTTTAGACAGCCTTACATTGGTCCTTTGATGAGAAAGTTCGGTAATATGCTAAGAGGTACAGACGCTCCTAATGATGGCGTTGGTAACAGGGTAGAAATAGTGAATCTTAGGTTAATGGCTGGCAATACGGCTGTTCATTCGGATATGTTCATCTGGCGAAAAGAAGAACCCGTTGAAGCAGCCGCCCTTCAGATTCTGAACATCCTTTACAGTGTCCCTCAGCTTTCTGTTCGATTGGAAGAAATGCCGGAAAAGCACTTGAACATGATCAGGTATTGGTTTAAATACTGGAATGATAACCGTGACATCCTTTTGGATGCTAAATTCATCCCAAGTAATCCCCAAACCAACTATTCCATTCTAACAGCGCACAATAGTGAAAAACAGATTACAACCTTGTATGACGACAATATTGTTACTATAGTCAATAATCAAATCAATGCACTGGACATTGTTAATGCAAAAGGAAGTAAGCAAATAGTATTAGATCTTGGCGATAATTGGAAGGGTCAAATTTCTATTTTTGATTGTGAGGGTAAGCTAGTTAAGAATCAAAGCATTTCACTTAAGAAAGGGATCAACAGCATTGAAGCTCCTCTTTCAGGTATGATACAATTAACCAAATAAGAATTTGAAAAAAACATTCCTACTTGCTCTCCTTGGATCACTGATCCTCAGTTGTCAAAAGTCAGTTGATTCTTCTGCTGATATAGTTCCAAAAGTAGCTTCTGTAAAAAGTACAGATGGTCATTTATCATTGTCCGATGGGTTTTATTTTGATATTCAGAACCCAGAATTAGATGGCTTAGCTGACATTTTTGCCAACGACCATTATATGCTCACAGGAATCAAAAACGGCACAAGCAAAACGGCAACAAGTATTGCGATTGATATTGACCAACAATTAGGAATAGAAGAATACGAGCTCACAATTGACGAGCAAATTAGTTTGAAAGGAGGTAGTTATGCTGCGACTTCAATGGGACTTGTAAGTATTCTACAATTACTAGACGAACAACAGCAATTACCTAAGATTAGCATAAAAGACAAGCCCGAAAATGGCTACCGAAGTTTGATGATTGACCTGGCCAGAGGATGGCATGACATTGGTGTTTTAAAAGAGATCATCACATTATGCAAATGGTATAAAATAAACTACCTCCACCTTCATTTGACTGACGATCAATCCTTCACATTTCCTTCAACTGCTTTTCCAGCTTTAGTAACAAAAGACCGAAGTTTCACCTTAGAAGGTCTTAAGGAATTGAATGAATATGCCCATGATCGTGGTGTAACACTTGTGCCTGAAATCGATGTTCCAGGGCATTCGACACAGTTTATTCGAAAAATGCCAGACCTATTTGGCATTGGTGACCCTAAAAAGAATTCCTATACAATAAGCATGGGGAAAGAGGTGGTGTACGAAGCACTGAATACTATAATTGACGAAATAGCTGATGTTTTTAAATATTCGCCTTATATCCATATTGGTGGCGATGAAGCGTTTTTCACGGGAATGGAGGATGATCCTGAGACATTAGCTTATATGAAGAACAATAACATCCCAAACCTGGATGAGTTATTCAGACATTTTCTGGTAAGACTGAACGACATGGTACGTTCAAATGGTAAACAAACAATAGTTTGGGCAGGTTTTGGAGAAGAAGGTGAAATTGAAATCCCGAAGAATATTATCACCATGTTATGGGAGTCCCAATATTATGATCCGCAGCAATTGATTGATGATGGTTTTCAGGTCATTAATGCATCATTTAAACCACTATACGTTGTCAACAACAGAAAATGGGAAGCAGATCATATCTATAGTAATTGGAATCTTCGAAGGTGGGAAAGCTGGGGATCTCCTGAACCAAATAATGGCGTGGAAGTCATAGATAAAAACAACCAATTAATGGGTGCTACTATGTGCGTTTGGGAGCAAAATCAGATTAATCAAATTCATCGTTTACGTGAGAGACTGCCAGCTATGGTGGAACATCTTTGGTTTGGTGACGCAAATGAATTGACTGACTTCAAGAAAAGGCTTGCCAATACAGACAAGAAACTGACAAGATTATTAAAGCCTTTTGAAGTTCATGTAACTGGAAAAAATTACCCAGAGATGACTGAAGGTAATTTTTATGAGCATTTATAGTTCAAAAGAAACCTCCATCTAAAAAGTGTGTTGACAGTGCAAGACCTCACTTTGAGATATACAATTGACGGATCAAATGTAAATACAACATCAACAATTCTGAATGAGGAATTGGTTTTCAATGAAACTACCACAATCAAGATTCAAGCATATAATAAAAACACTGAACCGGTTGGGCAGCCTTATCATCAAAAATTCTATTTAAAGCCTATCACAGCCTCAGTGGATAATATTTGGAAAGACCTTCCACCTGGTAGTTGGGAGAAATTGCGATTTGAGAATGAATTAAATGTTACACTCATTTCATCCTTTGACAATTACTCATTGCGTTATACGCTGGACAATTCATCGCCAAATGCCGAATCCCCGGTTTACAATGAACCATTAACACTTAAAGAAACCACCCAAGTAAGGGCCCAATTATTTAATGAAAATGGCGAAATATTTGGCTCAGGTTTTAGCGAATGGTATTACGTAATACTAAATGAGCCTAGTCTTACTACAGGAAAGCCTTCAACAGCTTCCAATGAAAAAATTAGCCCAGAAAGTGCCACGCTAGCTACTAATGGAAGAATATCGCTTTGGGAAATGTGGGGTGGTCATGTTGGTGAGCACGTCTGGATCAAAGTTGATTTAGAACAGGTTGAAAATGTAAGCAAATTCAAGGTTTATAATTTCTGGGACAATTGGCGCTATTACCAATACACGATTGACGGATCATTAGATGGTGAGAACTGGACCGAACTGGTAGACTTTAGTAAAAACGAGGTCAAGGCTTCGATTGACGGGTATGAACATAACATCGACTCTACCCAAGCTAGGTACCTCAGGATCAACTTGATTTACAATTCTGCTAACCCTGGACTACACCTTGTAGAGTTCAACGCTTTCCATTAAAATTGTGTAAGGTTGCTCATTGATTCTATTTTTAGTAGCTTTTGAACTCATCCTTAAACTTGATTATGAAGAAGTGCTTTATTTTAATTGCTCTTACCTTATCTACCTTTGGCTGTGAATCCAACAAAGCTGCAAATGATTCAATTAAAAACCAGGCTCCTTACGAAGCCATTTCACTTTTAGGCGATACACTCCGTTCGGCAGCACCCAGTGAAGGGGCTATTGCAAAAGCAAAATTATACGATGATAAATTCAATGCTGATCCGTCAGTAGAGAATTGGATTTGGAAAGGACGATTTATAGCCTACCAAGGGAAATACAATGAGGCTATCGCCTTCTATGGCGAAGGAATTAAAAAATTTCCTAATGAAGCCAGACTATATCGACACCGTGGGCATCGTTATATATCCATTCGAGAATTTGATAAAGCCATAGCCGACTTTACCAAAGCAGCAGCTTTGCGAGAAGGAATGGAAAATGAAATTGAACCAGATGGCGCTCCAAATGCACAGAACATTCCAGTTAGTTCGCTGCATGGTAATATCTATTACCACCTCGGTCTTGCTCATTATTTAAAAGGGGAATTAGAACCAGCTTTAGCCGCCTATAAAAAGGCAGTTGCGGCCTCTATAATGGATGACAATGTTGTATCCGGAACACATTGGATTTATATGATGCTAAGATTAATGGGAAAAGATGCTGAGGCAAAAGCCGCACTTGAGCCCATCAATAAGAATATGAAAATTATCGAAAACTTTGCTTACCACGAACTCTGCCTTTTTTACAAAGGAGAAATGACAATGGAGGAATTGACAAAATCAGGCGAAGGTAATTTAAGCACTAATGATGCTGTCAATTATGGTATTGGCAATTGGTATCAATACAATGGAAACCTTGATAAAGCAATTGATGTATATACCTCCATATTAACTAAAGCTGGATGGGCATCCTTTGGGTATATTGCGGCTGAAGCAGATTTGAATAGATTAAATTAACATTTAGATGAACATAAAACTTAACCATTGCCTATCTCTGGGCATTTTAGCGCTCGTTTTAACAGGTTGTAAAAAGCAGTATGAAGAACCAGAGGTTTCTTTAGAATCATACCGTATCGAAGAGGGATTCAATCTTTCCGTAATAGCTGCTGAACCACTAATTGAAGCTCCAGTTACGATTGATTTTGACAATAAAGGAAGGATATGGGTGGCAGAAATGCGCGGTTATATGACCAATATCGATGGAGATGATGAAAAAGCACCTAGTGGTACTATCTCAATCATGGAAGATTTAGATGGAGATGGCGTTACCGACCATTCTAAAATTTTCATGGATGGTCTTGTTTTACCAAGGTCACTGGCGCATGTCTATGGTGGTCTACTGTATGCTGAACCACCGATGCTATGGTTTGTAGAGATCAATGAGGATGATACTCCTGGAAAAAAGACATTGGTGGATTCGCTTTATGCGGATGAAGGTAATGTTGAACATCAGCCCAATGGCTTGATGATGAACATTGACAATTGGATTTATAATTCAAAGTCGTATTTCAGGTACCAACGTAAAAACGGAGAGTGGATCAAAGCTCCCACTACTTTTCGAGGACAATGGGGAATCAGCAAGGACAATTTTGGAAGACTTTATTACAACAACAATTCTACCTTGATGCAAGGTGACTATGTATTACCCAATGTCGCTATCAATAATGAATATTATCGCCCTACACATTCTCTTGGAAAGAGATTAACCAGTAACCAAAAAATATATCCCTTGCATGTTACTTCTATAAATAGAGGATATCAAAAGGGTGTTCTCGATGCAGACAGTATGTTAGTCAATGTAACTTCTGCAGCAGGACCTTTAATTTATCGAGGGGGGCAATTCCCTGAAGGCTATGACCAAAATGGATTTGTCTGTGCTCCAGAAGTCAATATTATTAAGAGACTAGAGCTCTCATTTAAAGACATTAGGACTAAAGGTAAGCAGTCTTGGGATGGCAAAGAGTTTTTGGCATCAACCGATGAAGCATTTAGACCAGTCAATCTATTCAATGGTCCAGATGGTGCTATGTACGTAGTAGACATGCATCGTGGCATCATCCAGCATGGTGCTTATATGACTCCTTATTTAAGAAAACATTTGGAAAAGAAAGGGCTTGATAAAATCATAGGAATGGGTCGAATACTCAAAATTACTAACGAGGCGAAAGGACTTAGTGAGATTCCTGAATTAGACAATGCAAGTACTAAGGAATTAATAGGTTTGCTAAACCATAAAAATGGTTGGCTTAGAGATAAGGCACAGCATATTTTACTATTAAAAGGCGGTGAAAAGGATAAAGCAGGATTAGAATCAGTGGCTAAAAACACAGCCACTCCAATTGCTCAGATGCATGCTCTACATACATTGAATGGTCTTGATCAACTATCTTTTGATCTTTTAACCGGGGTAGCCAAATCAAGTGATGCTCAAGTAACTGCCCATGCGCTCTTATTACTAAAAGCCTCTGATTCGGACGAAGAAATTGAAGCTGTTTTCAATCTTTCGAATGAGCTGATGACTAAAGGAAACCCAACTATAGATTTGTACTTAGTTAACGCTTTGGGCCGGTGGTCATCAAAGAATCCTGCATTATTTATGCCATTATTAAGCCAGTTGGCTGATCAAAATCAGGACCCAATCTTTCAAGAAGCTGTGATAAGTAGCACAGATGTAAAATTCATTACAGCCAACTTGGGTAATGAGAATCAAGACTTGAATAAAATGTTGGCAACTGCTTCAAAGAACAGGGCTGAAGAAAGGAAAAACTGGATATTCGAGCGCCCTTCTTTGTCAGAAGACAATAGGACAAGAGGCATGCGTTATTTCAAAAATATTTGCGCAGCATGTCATGGAATCAGTGGATCAGGAATTGAAGGTTTGGCTCCTCCGCTGCGTGATTCTGAATATCTAAAAGGACCAGGTGCCGCAACAAGGCTCGCTTCGATTATTCTACATGGTGTAAGTGGTCCTATTACTGTAAATGGAAAGCGTTATGAATTTAATGCGCCAATGCCGGGAATCCTTAATAATCCGGATATGTCGGACCAAGACATTACTGATCTAATCAGCTATTTGAACAATGCCTTTAGTGTAACCGCACGAGGTGTTAATGCAGAAACAGTAAAAAAATTACGTGAAGTCAAACCAAAATCTGGAGCGAACTTCACAGAAGCGGAATTACTCAAAATGAAGAATTAATCATGATGAAATTTAAATTAACATTCGTCCTTATTTGTTTTAGCTTGATTGCTCAAGCACAAGACTGGAAACCCATGTTCAATGGGAAGGACCTTTCTGGTTGGGAAATAAGAGGTGGCGAAGCTATCTATGCCATTGAGGGAAATACCGTTATCGGAACAACCAAAGGAAGGCTTAATACATTCCTTTCAAGTAAGCAAGAATATGGTGATTTCATCCTTGAATTAGAGCTACTTGTAGACCCAAGTATGAATTCTGGAATTCAAATACGCAGCCATGAAGGTGAACGTGTATTTGGCTATCAAATAGAAATTGATCCTGAAGAAAGGGCTTGGAGCGGTGGATTCTATGATGAAGGAAGGCGCGGCTGGCTTTATCCAGTCTCACTCAACCCAAAGGGAAGAAAAGCCTTTAAAAATGGCGTTTGGAATTCTTATAGGATAGAAGCAATCGGTAATTCATTTCGAATATGGGTGAATGGAATTTGCACTTCAGCTACATTAGATGACATGGACGCAACAGGGTTTATCGGATTACAAGTTCATGGTATTGGTCCAAAGAAGACTCCAGGTACACAAATTAAGTGGCGCAATATTCGAATCATGACTGAAGACTTGGAAGCGCACAGAACTCCAATTCCGAATAACATGTACGAGTTGAATCTATTAGGTAGCGGATTGACTGAAATGGAGAAACGCAAAGGATTTAGAATGTTATGGGACGGAGCATCCAGCAAAGGATGGAGACAAGTTCATGGAGATAAATTCCCAGATAAAAAATGGACCATGGCTAATGGAGAACTCGTTGTTGGTGCATCAACCGGAGAAGGTTCTGGCGATGGTCAGGATATCATAACGGAAGAAGAATTCGAGAACTTTGAACTTACTTTACAGTACAAAATTACAGAAGGCGCCAATAGTGGCATCAAGTATTTTGTGGACGAATCCGTTAACCCTAATGGAGGAGCGATTGGGCTGGAATTCCAAGTATTGGATAACAAAGCACATCCAGACGCGCAAAATGGCGTGAACGGCAACCGTAAACAAGGTGCGCTTTACGATTTAATCCCAACAGAAAACCTTTCTTGGGGACCTACTGGACAGCAATACAACAAGCCCGTTGGTCGATGGAATCACGTCCGCATCATTTCGAAGAATGGACATGTTGAGCATTGGTTGAATGGATTCAAAGTTGTAGAGTACGACCGGTTTTCTCAGGTTTTCCGCACTTTAGTTTCGCGTAGCAAGTACAAAGACTGGGAAAATTTTGGTCAAGGAAAAACAGGACATATTGTTTTACAGGACCATGGCAATAAGGTGAGTTACAGAAGCATTAAGATTCGGGAGTTTTAAAAATACCATCTGCCTTAGGCTGTCTTACTACTTATTCAGGTTGCCTCAATTTTATTCTAAATCACTAATATGAAAAACATCAAATCACTATTGCTCATTGCTATTTTCAGCACGTTCACACTGATAAGCGTAGAAGCGCAAGAAAAAAAGGCAAAGCCAATTCCTGAAGCGCAATCATTCACCACCCAGCATGAAGGAAATTTTGGAGGAAAGAAGATTTCATACTCAGCAAAAGGCAGTGAGATGCATTTAAAAAATGCAAAAGGTGAACCGACAGGATCTATGTGGTCCGTGGCTTATACCAAATCAGGTAATGTCAATCAATCTACGAGACCTGTCACTTTTGTATTTAATGGCGGACCAGGTTCTGCATCCATGTGGCTCCACATGGGATTCTTTGGCCCAAAAGTAGTGCGCGTAGACAGTGATGCAAAAGAAGATGATGGTGGAGCTCCCTACCCTATCGATGTGAATACCGATGGATTATTAGACATTACAGACCTTGTTTTTATAGACCCTATTGGTACGGGATATAGTACTTTAATTGGCAAAGGTGAAGGTAAGGAGTATTGGGGTTTAAATGAGGATGCTCAATCTATTGCCAAATTCATGCGTCAATGGATCACAGAGAACAACCGATGGATGTCGCCCAAATACATTGCAGGAGAAAGTTATGGTACTACAAGGGCAGCAGCTGTTTCTCAAGCCTTAGAAGGTGGCGGGCAAAGCATGGCCTTAAACGGATTAATACTTATCTCTCAAGCTTTAGATTACCAAGGTTCAACCTCCGTCAATGACAACGTCAGGTCGTACATCACTTACTTACCAAGTATGGCGACAACAGCTTGGTACCATAAGAAAGCAGGGCAAGGAAAAACCATCGAGGCATTTGCGCAAGAAGCCAGGGAATTTGCCTATAATGATTATGTATCCGCCTTATATAAAGGAGATTACCTCTCAAAAAATGAAAAGGATCAATTGGCAAGTCGCCTCTCCTACTTCACTGGTCTTGATAAAGGGTTTATCCTAAGGGCCAATAACCGCGTATTAATGGGCCGGTTCAAAAAAGAACTTTTGAGAGACCAAGGATTAGCAATAGGTACCCTCGATGGCAGGTACACTGGTGATGATCCGGATGACACAGCAGATTCACCTGAATTAGGAGATGCTTCTAGTTATAAAGTTTCTGCTGCTTACACAGCTGCGCTAAACCATTATTTCACCAACGATTTAAAAATCACAATGGACAGGCCTTATTTGACTAGTGGCCGATTAGGCGGTTGGAACTGGGGAGCTCGTGGAGAACCAATGTATGTCAAGACATCTCGAAGCCTAGCCAATGCAATGCGAAGAAATGACAAAATGAAAGTATTAGTCGCATGTGGCTATTATGACCTCATTACTCCTTTCTTTGATGCTGAATTTACTTTCTCAAGAAATGCCATTCCATTTGAACGCGTTGATTTCACTTACTATGAAGGTGGTCATATGATGTATAATCACAAGCCTGCTTTTGTTCAATTAGCAAATGATATCCGAGCATTTATCGTTAATGATTAATGGCATTTAATATTGTACTAATTGAACCAGAAATTCCCATGAATACGGGGAATATAGGTCGTCTAAGTTTGGCTTCAGGCTCCAATCTGCATTTAGTCAAACCATTTGGCTTTGAATTGAATGACAAACGGGTAAAAAGAGCGGGGCTGGATTATTGGAAACATATTTCTTTACACATCTACGAAAGCCAGGCAGAGTTTTTTGAAAAGAACAAGGGGAAAGCTATGGCTTTTTATTCGAGTCATGGCACAAAGGATTACTGGTCATTAGATTACCAAGATGATATGTTCCTTATTTTTGGTAAAGAATCAGTCGGCCTACCTTCTGAAATAATTGAGGCAAATCCTGATCACATCTATAAAATCCCTATCTACAGTGAGCATGTAAGAAGTCTAAACCTAGCAAACGCTGTTAGCATAGTTATTTATGAAGGATTAAGGAAAATCTCTTAACTAAATTTCGCTTCTCAATTTTCCATTGGTTAACTTGCGGACTGAAAATCTGAAGGAGACAATTTTTAAGAATGCAGCAAGTAAAGGCCGAAAAAGTAACAATAGGAAAAGACAAAATTCAGTCGCTTTTAAAATACACCCAAGAAAATAAAACGAAAGCGATCTTTCAAATTTTAAATTCCTTTTTACCCTTTATTGGGATTTGGATTGCTATGTACCTGACTCTTGATATTAGTTATTGGCTAACTTTAGGATTAGGCATGATCAATGCGTTCTTCCTAGTCCGTATTTTTATAATCCAGCATGATTGTGGACATCAATCTTTTATTAAAAACAGGAAACTTCAGAAAGTCATAGGTCATGCCTGCAGTTATGTCTCTATAATTCCTTTTAACTATTGGGCAAAATCACATAGTGTCCATCACAAGTTAAATGGTCAACTGGAATTAAGGGACATTGGTGATGTAGATACTTATACTGTGAAAGAGTTCAGTAAACTTAGCAAAGGAAAACAGCGTGGCTATAAGATATACAGGTCTCCATTTGTGATGTTTCTAATTGGGCCAATCTATTATATTTTCATACACAATAGGCTCGCTAAAATAAAACTACCTGCTTTTCAAAAACTTAAGTCTGGAGTTTATATTAATAACCTAATACTATTAGTTATATTCCTAGTACTTGGTTTCAGCCTGGGTTGGACTGCTTTCTTGACTGTTCACCTCACGATCTTAACACTTTTTGCCATTATAGCAATTTGGTTTTTCTACGTCCAGCACCAACACGAACATGGCTATAAACAATGGAAAAAGGATTGGGACTATGTTACTTCTGCTCTAATAGGAAGTACTTATTACAAAGTGCCTCCGCTATTCAATTGGTTGACAGGTAATATCGGCATTCATCATGTGCATCATTTGAATCCAGCTATACCAAATTACAATCTACAGCAATGCATTAGAGAGAATCCATGGATCAATGATTACCCAACCATAATTACTTTTACAAGTAGCCTCAAACTCGCGACTTACAAATTGTGGGATGAGACGCAACAGAAGATGATCACCTTTAAAGAGTATTATAAGTTGGAAAACCCTGGAATGACCTCAGCTGGCTCGAACTAGCTCACTGTCTTCATGTAATTTTTACAGCCACAACCTTGTTTTCTGGACATTTAGCCACAAAATCATGCCCCTGTAATGGCAGTTCTGTAAAACAGCTGACTCTAAAGTCAATTAATTCTTACTTGATGAGTATCTTAAAACCATCCATTTGCAACTCTTTAGATGGTCTGTTTTCTTTATTTCTTATCAATTCAATTTTATCCATTGCTTTTTTCAGACTATCAAGTTTTGATCTGCTTAGCAAATAGGGCCCATGTGCTGGTGCTAATTTATCATATTCTGAAATCCCTCTTAGTTGTTCGATAGAAGTTTTGTAAGTATCATAATCAGATTCATCCAAGTGCAAAAAGAGTGTCCCCTGATAAAAGGTATCACCCGTAAACAGTAAATTGTTGTTCACATCAAGTAGACATAAGCCATCTGGAGTATGACCTGGGGTTTGGATAATCCGTACGGGTCTATTTCCAAGTTCGATGACCGTTTCTTTAATAAGTCTCTTGTAATCAAAAGCCTTTTTCTCATAGCCTTTAGGTAAAACAGGATTTGGATTCCTGTAGGCTTTTTTATAAAATTCTCTGAATGACTGACTATCAAGACCTTCAGATTCTTTGATTGAAAAAATATGATCATTCAAAAGAACCGATTCGAATAAGTGATTACCATTGACATGATCATAGTGAGCATGAGAATTGATAACGATTATCGGTTTTGAGGTCAACCTCTCAACTTCAAGTCTGATATTGCCAAGTCCAAGCCCAGTATCAAATAAAAGGGCCTTTTCCGATCCAATGATCAAAAAACAGTTAACCGATTCGAATGACCCTTTTTCGCTAATAACAAATGTCTGCTCGCCAATTTGATTGACGGTAAACACGTTTTCATTTCTACAGGATGTAAAAAAAAGGATTATACTCCATATATAAACCTTAGGCCCTAAGTCCATTTTCAAAATTAATCCTTCAGCTTATTCATTGGTGCCGTTTCCATCCCAGCACTTTGCGAAGCCTTCATCATCTTAGGGTTTCCTTTTGACTTTCTAATTTTCACTGCTACTACTTTGTATTCTGGACACTTAGCCTCAGAATCATGCACGTCTGAGGTGATCAGATTAACCATAATTTCAGGAAAATGAAAAGTAGTGCTCATCACACCAGGCTTTACTTCATCAGTAATTCTAGCTTTGATATCAACCTTTCCTCTTGCAGAAGTTACGCAAACAAATTCCCCATCTTTAATACCATTATCATCAGCATCCTTCTGGTTGATAAGTAGCACATCTTCTTTCAAGATTTCGCCATTCCCTGTTCTTCGCGTCATGGCACCACAATTGTAATGCTCTAATTCGCGATTTGTCGTTATGATGTATGGATATTCCTCACCATGTTCCACAATCTCTTCGGTTTCTCTCCAATCATGTGAGGTGAATAATCCTTTACCTCTCTTGAAACCATCCAAATGAATGATCTCAGTATCTGAACCATCTTCTAAAACAGGCCATTGCTTTCCATTATCTGCAAGTTCATCCCATTTCACTCCTTTGAAGAAAGGAACAATTTGAGAAATCTCTTCCAACATCGTATCTGGTGCATAGTCCGCTTGATCATAACCCATGCGCTGCATAACGTCTACTATGATTTGACCATCTGCTTTAGCTCCAGGAATGGGATCAACAACCTGTTTCACTCTTTGAATTCTTCTTTCACCATTAGTGAATGTTCCAGATTTCTCAAGGAATGACGCACCAGGTAATACCACATCGGCAATCAATGCTGTCTCAGTCATGAACAGTTCCTGAACAATAAATAAGTCTAGGCTCGTTAATGCTTTCTTTACTTTGCTCGTATTGGGGTCAGTTTGTACTACGTCCTCACCTATGATCCACATTACTTTTAGATCTCCAGCAATCGCAGCATCAAACATTTCAGGAATCTTTAATCCGATTTCATCAGGAATAATATCGACACCGTAGAAATCATTATAAAGCTTGTGCATTTCAGGTTTGGTAACATCCATATAACCAGCACCTTGATGCGGTTGTGCTCCCATATCAGCAGCACCTTGCACATTGTTTTGTCCACGAAGTGGATTTACACCTACTCCTCTTCTACCAATGTTTCCAGTGATCATTGCCAAATCAGCAATCTGTTGTACCGTGAAAGTACCCTGTGAATGTTCCGTTACACCTAAACCATGAAAAGACATAGCGTTTGGTGCAGAAGCATATGCTTTAGCTGCAGCCCTAACTTTTTCTCTTTCAACTCCAGTAATGGACTCCATAGCATCCACATCCAATGCCTTGATGTGTGTTACAAAATCTTCATATCCTTCTGTCCTTTCTTCAATGAATTTATTGTCAGCCATGCCATCTGTGACAATATAATAAAGCATCATATTGAGCAATGCTACATTCGTACCTGGTCTCAACTGCAAGAAGTGATCAGCATATTTAGCCAATTCAATTTCTCTAGGGTCAATCACAATTAAAGTAGTGCCTTTCATAGCAGCTTGCTTCATCTTAACTCCAGTAACTGGATGTGCCGCTGTTGGATTTGCACCAATCACCATCATACAATCCGTATGCTTGATGTCTATCACAGAATTTGTAGCAGCTCCTGTTCCGAATGAACGTTGCATTCCCAATGCAGTTGGTGAATGACAAACTCTCGCACAACAATCTATATTATTTGTACCTACAACAGCTCGAATGAACTTTTGCATGAGGTAATTTTCTTCATTGGTACACCTTGCAGAAGAAATTCCAGCAATCGAATTAGGGCCGTGTTCTTCTTTAATTGCACCAATCATATCTACAATGAAACTGTATGCCTCGTCCCAAGAAACGTCAACCAATTCTCCATTCTTCCTGATCTTAGGAGACCTTAATCTTTCTGGATGATCATAGAACTTAAAGGCGTAACGACCTTTCAAACAAGTATGGCCTTGATTTACTTCAGCGTCATAAGGCGCTGTAATACTCAAGATCTCCCCATCTTTCGTGGCTACTTCAAGATTACAACCTACACCACAGTAAGTACATACAGTTCTTGTAGAATCAGTTGCATCGTTAGTCTTGGAAGCGAAAACATCAGTAATGGCCCCTGTCGGGCAGGCCTGTGAACAAGCGCCACAAGAGACACAGTCAGAGTCATTAAAACCCTCGTTCATTCCCATCACAATCTTGCTATCAAAGCCTCGGCCTTCCATGGTCAAAACCATTTCGCCTTGTACTTCGTCACAGGCTCGTACACACCTAAAGCAGTTAATACAGGAGTCCAAATTGGCTTGCATATAAGGATGATCCGTATCTGCTGTTCTGTCCAAATGATTTTTCCCTAGCTCGTAACGCACGCCTTCCATATCGATTCCAACATCGAGGGCTACTTTCTTTAATTCGTTTTGATTTGGATTATCTGTTTCAAATTTCTCCTTTGGATAATCTGTCAAAACCAATTCAACAATGTTTTTACGCAGCCTTTCCATCTTATCTGTATGCGTATAGATATACGAATTAGCCATCACTGGTGTATGACAAGAGGCTTGAACTCTTGTTGGTCCATCTTGATCTCTGCCGACTTCAACGCTACATACTCTACAAGAACCAAATGGATCTAAGTTAGGAGCATCACATAAAGTCGGAACAGGTTCAGGACCCATCTCTCTTCGTAACAACGTTAAAATGGTCTCTCCACTTTCGAACTCGAATGGTTCGTTGTTTACGTAGACAATGTTTTTTAAATCACTCATTATAATCGCTTTTACTTAAAGTATGTCTTTAATTCTTCATCAAAATACTGGAGGGCATTCTTAATCCCTAAAGGCAAACCTCCACCTAAGGCACATAAAGATCCTATTTCTAGGGTTTCTAACAAATCGTCTAAAAGTTGACGATCCATTTTAACTCCTCCATTTCTTGATTTTTCAATCATTTCTTTTCCTCGAACAGAACCGATGCTACATGGAAAACACTTTCCACAAGATTCATCTGCTGTAAACTCAAATAAATGTTCAAGGTATTCAATCAACGGGAATTTCTCTGGTACTGAAACAATACCAGCATGACCAAGAAGAAATCCTCCGTTCGCAAAACTTTCAAAATCAATACTTAGATCATCAATCTTATGAGTAGGTACAATTCCGCCAAGTGGTCCACCTACATGTACCGCCTTCACTGGTTCCTTGAAACCTCCACCAATCTCGTATACCAAATCCTTAAAGGAATAGCCCATTTCAACCTCATACATACCCGGATTTTCGAAGAATGAATCCAAGCAAACCAATTTAGTACCCGTTGATTTTTCCGTTCCCAATGTGGCGTATGCCTCTCCTCCATTTTTTAGAATCCATGGCACAGCAGCCAATGTCTCAACATTATTCACAATGGTGGGTTTATTAAAAAGCCCTTTTTGTGCAGGAAATGGTGGTCTTACTCTTACTTCTGGTCTTTGCCCTTCTAAGGAAGAAAGCAAAGCAGTTTCTTCACCGCATATGTATGCGCCAGCACCCTCAATCACTTTAAACTTATAATTGAATCCTGATCCACCAATATTGTCACCGTGCATGCCTACGGCTTCTAATTCCTTTACTGCATCGGCACAAGCCCTTACAGATTCTGGATACTCCCCACGGATATAAACTGCACCATGATCTGCACCAACAATGTAGCCTGCTACCATGATACCAAATAACACAAGCATCGGTTGCTCTTCTAATAAATACCTATCTGAATAAGCGCCTGGGTCACCTTCATCAGCGTTACAGACTATAAATTTTTGTTCGACTGGTTCTATCTTACAGGCATTAAGCTTAAAACTCATTGGAAAACCTGCCCCACCACGGCCTCGGATACTTGAGGCTTTTATTTGTTCGAGTGCCCAATCTGGTCCTTTATCTAATACCATTGAAAACAGGGCCTTGTATTCCTTAGCAGTCATTTTTGCCCCAGTCAATACCCTTTCAGAAGTTGCTCCAACTTGATAATTATCACTTAAGTCTTTGTCAGATTTTTGAACAATATCTTCAAGGTGGTTCATTGCATCCCCTGAGTAATTTGTGTCATTATAATTAAATGCACTGTTCTCATGGCAACGACCTAAGCAGCACATGTGGCCGACCTCTTCATCTTTGAAATGCCTCGACAACTTCCCTTTTACCTTATCTTGAGTTCCAGCCACCAAACAAGCCGATCCGTTGCAGACATGCACCTTCACGCCTTCATGTTCCTTTTTCATGAAATCATAAAAGGAAGCTGTACCATAGGTAATGGCTTCACCCATCAAATACTTTTTAGCCAATGCTTTTAACTCCTCGTTATCAGGAGTTCCTTCTACTTTTGATTTCTCTACCAGTTGTTCAAAAAGGTTATCCTCTAGCCCTTTTCTTCCTGATAACGCACTCAGATTTTCTGACATATCTTTTATTTATCTTTAGCTAACAACTTTCTAAAAAGTCATTTAGCACTGCTCTTCATTAGGATTTGGAAATAGATCGCCTTCGTCTTCAGACCGTTCTGTTAAGCATTTAAAATCCTTCTCGACTAAAATACTCAAAATATCCTCATTCTCTAAGCTCAATTCTCCTTGAATACTTACTTGATCTGATTCCATCCAGCTTTTAACTTCCTCTTCAGGTAAAATAATTGTAATCACATTATTGGTAAACACTGCCCCAAGCTCCGTTGCTTGTGCTAAGCGATAGACCAATGTCTTCGCATTAGCAAATTCAGTTTTGCCCATACAGGCACCATCCTTGCCATAGTTTTTCACTTCAGTTTGAGACAACCTGAACCGAATGCTATTATTTTGAATTCTTATCTTCATGCGACCACACGTTGTTTACCAGTATAAATATTAAATTTTTCATTCTTCAAGAAACCGATTAAGGTTATCCCAAATTCTTCCGCAAGATTAATCGCCAAACTTGACGGAGCACCAACAGCTGCAATCATTTGTATTCCAGCTCTTAATGACTTCTGAACAAGCTCAAAGCTGATTCTTCCACTAAGCATCAATATAGATTTTGACGCTTCACTACTGCCCTTTATCAACAATGAACCAATCAATTTATCCAATGCATTGTGTCTTCCTACATCCTCATTATGACTTAGTAATTTTCCATCTAAATCAAATAATCCACATGCATGCAAGCCGCCTGTATGTTCAAATACCTTCTGTGCACTTCTTAGTTTATTAGGCATTTCAAAAAGCAATTCCTTCGCTACCGACATCTCTTCACTTACTATCGGATCACAAGTAACTTTTATAGAATCGATGGAAGCCTTTCCGCAAACACCACAACTTGATGTGGTATAAAAATTACGCTTGAACTGTTCATCATCAATTTTTACAGATGGCTCCAATTCAACCCGCATCAAATTCTCCATCCCTTCTTTCCTGCCCAAGTCTTCACAATACTTTACGCTCATCACTTCATTCATGGAATTGATAATGCCTTCTGTAAACAAAAACCCAACACAAAGTGCCTCGTCATTCCCTGGAGTCCTCATGGTGACTGAAAGACTAAATTGCTTTCGATCATCTTCCAAACCATGCCCAATTCGTATTTCTAATGGTTCTTCCGAAACCACTAGATCAGCCTTGGATTCTTTTGAATCTAAGCCTACACGAAGTATTTCAACAGCCTGAACAGGTATTGCCATATTTGCAATTTACGATAATCCGCTCATGTTCGAGGCTTTATAACCAACGTCATAAAGCCGCAAAAAGAGTCAATGTTTTATTATTATTTAAGAAAGTCCAGTGATGTTACCATCTGCATCAATGTCAATTCCTTCAGCAGCAGGAACAGCAGGTAATCCTGGCATTCTTAGCATTGCCCCAGTAATAGGGATAACGAATCCTGCACCAGCAGCAAACTCAATTTCTCGAACGGTCAATTCAAATCCTTCTGGTCGCCCTTTTAATTTAGGGTTATCCGAAATGGAGTTTTGTGTTTTGGCCATACAAATTGGTAAATGCCCTAATCCTAGTCTATCAATTCGTTTAAGATTTAATAATGCTTTAGGCTGAAATGTTACAGTCCCCGCACCGTATATCTTTGTAGCAACAGCTTCAATTTTTTCTTTTACAGACATATCAAGATCATACATAGGAGTGAATTTCTGCGTACAACTTTCAACTGCGTCTACCACTTCTTGTGCCAATTCTTTTGTTCCATTTCCACCAAATTCCCATCCTTCACATACGGCAACACGTACATTTTCCATTTTTCCACAACGGTCATTGATGTAAGCAATTTCCTGGTCTGTATCAGTTATAAACTTGTTAATCGAAACCACTACTGGTATTCCGAACAACTGCATGTTTTCAATGTGCTTTTCAAGATTACAGAACCCATCTGCCAAAGCTTGCACATTTTCTGTTTTCAGCTCTTTCAAATCTTGACCACCATGGTATTTCAATGCCCTTACTGTTGCTACAATCACAACGGCCTTTGGAGAAAGCCCAGCATATCTACATTTTATATCTAAAAATTTCTCCGCACCAAGATCTGCTCCGAAGCCAGCTTCAGTTACTACATACTCACTTTTCGACAAGCCCATCTTTGTAGCAATGATTGAGTTAGTTCCTTGAGCAATGTTAGCAAAAGGACCACCGTGAATAATGGCAGGATTACCTTCCAAGGTCTGCACTAAGTTTGGCTTGATCGCATCTTTCATCAAAGACGCCATAGCACCGTTAGCCTTAATATCTCTCGCGTAAATGGCCTTTTTATCATACGTATCACCTACATAGATATTACCCATTTTCTCTTTCAAATCAGCCAAATCTTTAGCCATACAAAGAATCGCCATGATTTCAGATGCTGCTGTAATATTGAACCCTGCTTCGCGCATGATACCTCCAGCAGATCCACCAATTCCGGAAATTATACTTCTTAAAGCACGGTCATTCATGTCCATTACCCTTTTCCACATTACAGTTCGTGGATCGATACCTAAACTAAATTTCTTATTCTGAATATTATTATCAATCAAAGCCGCCAATAAATTGTTTGCTTTTTCAATGGCACTGAAGTCACCGGTGAAATGAAGGTTGATATCCTCCATAGGAATCACTTGTGAATATCCACCTCCTGCTGCACCACCTTTCATACCAAAAACTGGTCCGAGCGAAGGTTCTCGAAGTACCACGGTCGCTTGCTTTCCAATTTTATTTAGTCCTTCTGT
>Ga0307985_10000404_pt1 | contig 25866 bp, 33 predicted proteins | sample EllFjometageno80_FD_203155 | JGI IMG/M metagenome (GOLD analysis project Ga0307985, IMG submission 203155) | Marine microbial communities from Ellis Fjord, Antarctic Ocean - #80 | ecosystem: Environmental > Aquatic > Marine > Unclassified | place: Southern Ocean | collected 2014-10-09 | reverse complement strand
ATGCTGGTATGGACATATGTGCAGCTGAAGATGAACACATTTCACCGTTTAGTTGGAAAGCAATATCTACTGGATTGTATGTTGAGATTCCTGATGGATATGAAATACAAATACGCTCAAGGTCTGGACTAGCATTTAAACATGGTATTGTTGTATTGAATAGTCCTGGCACTATTGATTCGGGTTATCGTGGTGAGATAAAAGTTATTCTAAAAAACCATGACCACCATAGATACAATATTAATAAGGGTGAACGTATAGCACAAATGGTAGTTTCTGAATTTACTAAAGCTTCTCTTACAGAAGTTGCAGAACTTTCTGAAACTGAACGTGGCGAAGGTGGATTAGGGAGTACAGGAAAATGACTGATAAGAAAAGTAAAGCTAAACATTATGTAGATAATGAAAAGTTCTTTGAGGAAATGTCAAAATGGAAACTTAGAGTTTTAGATGCTCGTGAAATGGATGATGTTGACCCGCCCTCAACTGAATATATGGGAGAGTGTTTTCTAAGAATATCTGAACATTTGGTTATGCGTCCTAACTTTATTAATTATTCATTTAGAGATGACTTGATTTCTGATGGTGTTGAAAATTGTTTACTATATGCTCATAACTTCAATCCAGCTAAATCAAAGAATCCTTTTTCTTATTTTACACAAATTATATATCAATCTTATGTAAGGCGTATTGTAAAGGAAAGAAAACTGATGCATATCAAATACCTGTTTGTTGAAAGGTCTGGTATTCTAAATGAGCTGAGTCCTGATAATGAGGACAATAAAAAGATAACTAAAGTATGGATAGATTATTTGAAAACACACGAAAAGTATGCTACAAATCCAGATAAGAAAAAGAAACCTAAAGCTAATCTACAGATGTATTTTAGGTGATAAATCTTTTTCCTTGTATTAATGTGTTTTATATGATAAACTGTATTCAAATAGTTAAGGAATTTAATGAACTATCATGTTTTGGCTATAGTAGAATGTCCAAGATGTAAAGAGCATGAGTCAGACCATAGTTTTAAGAACTGCGGATATAGATTAGAAGAACTAGAAAATAATATAATGAAACAAACATTTCATTGCACCCGTTGTGGTAACGAATGGAATAATGTTTGGTTGAAATACAAAAAGGAAAATGATGAAGATAGCACTGATTACGGATCAACATTTTGGGGGGAAACAGGACAGTCAGAACTTTTTAAATTACATTGAGACATTTTATCGGGAACAGTTTTTCCCTTACTTGTCAGAGAATAATATTCAAAATGTTATTGACCTTGGCGATACTTTTGATAGACGGAAGTTTGTAAATTTTAATACACTCAATCAGGTTCGTCAATTTTATTTTGATGTATTTCTTGAACGTGATATTAAGCTTCATTCTATCGTAGGTAATCATTCTACATATTATCGAAATACCAATAGTGTAAATAGTTCTGAGTTGCTTTATGGTCACTATGATAATGTCAGCACATATGCATCACCCGAAACTATCCATGTTGGTGACATTGATATTGATTTGATTCCTTGGATAAACACAGAGAATTATGATGAAACAATTAAGTTCATCGAGAAATCTAAATCACAAATTGCTCTAGGACATTTAGAAATTGCTGGTTTTGCAATGTATAAAGGTTATACTGCTGAAGCTGGTATTCCTAAAGATTTGTTCAAAGGTTATGAAATAGTTTGTTCAGGTCATTATCATCACAAATCAAGTAAAGATAATGTTCATTATCTTGGAGCTCCTTATGAAATAACTTGGAGTGACTATGATGACCCTAGAGGTTTTCATGTATTTGATACTGAAACCAGACAGCTAGAATATATCAGAAATCGTTTTCGTTTGTTTGAGAAAATATATTATGATGATGAAAATACAGATTATTCAAAAGTAGATGCTGGATACTATAAGAATAAAATAGTCAAACTAATTGTAGAGAATAAAACTAAGCTGAATCAGTTTGAAGATTTTGTTGATAGGTTATATAAATCAGAGTTGACAGATTTAACCATCCTTGAAGACTTGTCTGAATACACTATGCGGTATAATGATGATACTGAAGCTGACATAGAGATAGGTAATACATCAGAGTTTCTTAAAGAATATGTTGATGGTATGTCAACGGACGATACACAAGATGATGAAAAATCAAAGATAAAAAAACTATTACAGGTTATTTATGATGAAGCCCTTAATGTGGATACTACAGAATGATTAAGTTGAAAACGGTTAGATGGAAGAATTTCTTAGCAACTGGTAATAATTTCTTAGAAGTAAAACTTGATAAAGACCCAATGACTTTAATCGTTGGTAAAAATGGTGCTGGCAAATCAACATTGATTGATGCCATCACCTTTTCTTTATTCGGCAAACCTTTTAAGAAAATCAATAAAGGTCAGTTGATGAATACTGTAAATGAGAAAGAACTCATTACAGAGATTGAGTTTTCTATTGGTAATAATGAATGGAAGATACGCAGAGGTATTAAACCAGCATTGTTTGAAATCTATAGCAATGGTAATATCATTAATCAGGATGCTAAGAGCACTGATTATCAAAAGTATCTTGAAGACAAAGTTCTGAAACTAAACTTTAAATCATTTACACAGATTGTAGTATTAGGTTCAGCATCATTTGTTCCCTTTATGCAATTGTCCGCTAATGACCGTAGAGTTATCATTGAGGATATTCTGGACATTGGTATTTTCTCTGTTATGAAGAATTTGCTTAAAGACCGTTCAATGACTTTGAAAGAAGAAATGACTGAGCTAGAATATTCTATTAAGTTAGTTCAGGAGAAAATTACTCTACACGAAAAACATCTTGAGGAGATGAAAGCAAAAACAGATACTAAACGTAAATCTGATTTAGATAAGATAGAAGAAACACAGAATGAAATTATAAAGCTTAATGAAGAGATAGAGAATCATAAAGACCTTGTAATGTCCCTTACAAATTCTATTGCTGATTCCGAAACAGCATATAAGAAAAATAACGATATGGATAAGTATCGTTCACAAATAAATAAGAATCTAAAGAAACTTGTTAAGGACAAGAAGTTTTTTGAGGACAATGAAAATTGTCCAACTTGTGAACAGGATATAGATAAGGAGTTTAAGCATAATAAACTTCAAGATGTTTCAGGTGATATTGATGAAATGAATTTGGGTTTAAATAAACTTGAAGGTGAAATTGAAAAAGTATGTAGTAGACTTGAAGAGATTACTTCATGTAGTAAAAATATACAAAGTGAAGAAATAGAAATCCGAACAAAGAGTGGTTACATTAAATCACATAATAAATTCATTACACATTTGAATACAGAGATAGATGCTACAGTTGAAGAGATAGATGTAAATAAACAAAACTTTCTAACAAAAGAACTAGACGAATCCAAAACAAGTAGGATTCAATATGTTGAGCAGAAAAGATATTATGATATACTTGGAACCATTCTGAATGATAAAGGTATCAAGACGAGGGTTGTCCGAAAGTATTTACCTGTTATCAATAATCATGTGAATATGTATCTAAAGGATATGGATTTCTTTGTGAACTTTCAGCTTGACGAAAACTTTAATGAAACTATCAAGAGTCGGAATAGAGATGATTTCTCTTACTATTCATTTTCAGAGGGTGAAAAGAAACGTATTGATATTGCTCTATTATTGACTTGGAGATATATTGCAGCGATGCGTAATTCTGTTAATGTGAATCTTCTTATACTAGATGAGGTATTTGATGCTAGTCTAGATCAATCAGGGGTTGATGACTTAATGAAGTTGTTTCATTTACTGAATAATACTAACTTGTTTATTATCTCACATAAACTTGATGTACTTGACGATAAGTTTCCATCAAAGATTACAGTTGAGAAAATTAAAAACTTTACTAGCCTGGAATATAACTAATGCCACTATACAGTTATCATTGCGTTAAATGTGATGAGCTTTATGAGAATATGCGTAGTATCAAACAGAGGGATATTAAATTAACTTGTCCTTCATGTAATGAGTTGTGTGAGCGTATACTTGATTTATCATCATTTCAATTAAAGGGTGGCGGATGGTATAAGGATGGATACGGTAATACAAAATCTAAAACAGAGAAGGAGTAGAAAACGATAGAATGGATATATCTTTATGGGCATTACTTGGTTTTATGTTTGCAGCTTATGCGGTAACAGCAAATGATAGTATTCAAACATTAGGAACTTACATTTCATCTAATAGTGATGTTAAATGGTATTGGATGTTTGCATTTATGGGTTCAATCTTCTTAGCAACAATGATGTATGGTTTTAATATGGGTGACCCTGCTTTCGGGAGATTATCTAAATTTCCTGAAATAGATATTCAATGGTATCATGCTTGTGCTCCATTATTTCTGATAGGATTAACTAGATTAAAAATACCTGTATCAACTACCTTTCTAGTTTTATCAGTTTTTGCATCAACGGTTGTGATGGAGAAAATGATGGTAAAGAGTTTTCTTGGTTATGCTGTATCATTTGTTTTTGCTTTCTGTGTATGGTATATCATTAGCAAGTATATTCTCAATGAAGGTGTAAAGGGTGTTGATAGTCACAATAAACATTGGAGAATTGCTCAGTGGGTTACGACTGGTTGGTTGTGGTCTACATGGTTAAAACATGATATGGCAAATATTATGGTTTTCCTTCCAAGATTTCATCCAGCTGGTGGAGATGGTATTTATGAATTTCTTGTTATTGTATCAATGCTTGTAGGACTTGCATTTATGTTTTGGGAGCGTGGTGGACGGATTCAGGAAATTGTTCTATCAAAAACTAATACAAGGTATGTCCGTTCTGCTACATTGATAGACCTTGTTTATTGTTTCGTGTTGTATTTTTTCAAAGAATTAAATAATATTCCAATGTCAACCACATTCGTTTTTATGGGAATGTTGGCAGGAAGAGAATTGGGTATCTGGATGCAATTAGGATATGGTAAGATAACATATACAAATAGACATAAGAAAGCTATTTTCCCAATGTTGTATTCAGACTTTTTACGATTGATGTTAGGATTGGCTGTGAGTGTTTCATTAGCTTATGGTGTTTCTTATTTAAATTAACAATTAAAGGAATTCGGGGTGAAAAAACAAATAAAATTAAAATTACATGATTTTCCTGATTCATCTTTTATACATGGTTCTTATATACCAGAATATGTTTGTAATGATTTAATAAATTATTTTGATGATAATCCTGATAGACATACGCCGGGTGAAGTTTATGGTTCTGGTGATAATTCTGACAGATTGATTGAAAATGATTTTATGAAGAAAAGCACAAATATTAATTTCTTCAGTGATAATGATGGGATAATATTAAGTGATTATATGATGTATTTAAATATGTGCATTGAGAATTATGAATATAAATATCATCAGGCACAACATATGTATTCTTATGGTATAACAGAAACAGTTAATTTACAGAAGTATGAGCCTGGAGAAGGATTCAAATCTTGGCATTGTGAAAGATTAGGAATACCACAACAAACAAGATGTTTAGTTTTTATGACATATTTAAATGATGTACCCGCCGGTGGCACTGAATTTTTATATCAGAAAATGACAGCCCCTGCAAAAAAAGGATTAACTTTAATCTGGCCCTCTGATTGGACTCATACTCACAGAGGACAAATTTCTCAAGAACATAAAAAATATATCATAACAGGATGGTTGAACTATCTTGAATAATACATTAAAGGAGTGAAAATGGACTATAATGAAGTAATATATGAAGATGGCGATGATTGGGTTGAAAAGGTATATATGGAAGACAATATCAAAATAACTAGATTTAAACCAGTCTGGCATAAAGAACCTGATAAATTCGATAAACCATTGAGAAGTAAATCCAGAAAACCATCCTATGGCCCTAAAGACCCATAAACTCTTGTAAACAAAGGGGTTACAGTGAAATCTTCATAACCCCTTTGTTTACAACGACTTAGTCCCCTCCTATTTATTTTCACTTTTTTTCACTTTTTCCTTGACTCCTACGGTTATATCTGATACAATATACTTAACAATTGAGAAACGGAGATTACATTATGATTAAGATTAAGTCAAAAGAAAAGCTTGCAAAACTTCTAGCAATGGAAGATATTGATGTTGAACATCGACAGGTTCCAACTGCCATGTTTGATGTTAAAAATCGATGTCTTACTTTGCCTACTTGGAAAGATATGCCAAATCACCTTTATGACCTGTTAGTTGGCCATGAAGTTGGTCACGCACTATATACTCCAAGCGATGAAGAAACCCTAAAAAACATCATTAAAAAGACTTCTAAGCATTGTGTCAATATGGTAGAAGATGCTCGGATTGAATCTTTGATGAAAAGACGATATCCTGGCCTTGTAAAACAATTCTACGCTGGATACAATCATTTAATAGAGAATGACTTTTTCGGTCTTTCTACTATGGATGTTTCACGAATCAATTTCCTTGATAAAATCAATCTACATTTTAAAGTTCCAAGTGCCATTTCTGGTATGTTTGAGTTTTCTGCTGATGAGCAAGTTTTCATTGATAGAATTGAAAACCTTAAAAGTTTTGATGAAGTTGAAAATGTTTGTATTGACCTTTGTGAGTATATAAAAGAAAATCGACAGGAGCAGGATGAAGACGATTCGATATTTCCTGAAGATTCATACACTATGATTCGTGAAACTGAAGATGTCGAATCAGAAGATTCAGAAGAAGATGAAGAAATGGATGATAGTCAAGGCGATGAAGACGAAAATGATTCTTCTGCTGCTGAGGATGATGAAGAATCAAAAGAAGGTGAAGGTGAAGAAAATGATGATATACAAAATGGTGCTTCTGGTGGTTCACCAGAAAATAATGATGAATCAGTCAATGAAGATTTAGAATCTAAAACTTATGAGAGTTTTGAAAATAATATAAAAGAATTAGCAGATATTGATACAGAAAATGATTATGTTACTATTCCTGAAAATATTAGTTATGACAATATAATTGACTATAAAGAAGTTTATAAAAACATTGATAAATTCTATGCTGTTGATGAGTATATGAAACTCGAATCTAGAGAGAAATCTGACCGTTATCAAGGATGGTATCATTCAGCTGATGATTTTGGTTTATTGACTAAAACTATTTTTGAAAATTCTAAAAAGACTTTAGATAAAATCAAAAGGGAATCAGTCAAAAATGTTAATCACATGGCAATGGAGTTTGAACGTAAGAAGTGTGCTGACATTTATAAACGGACTTCTTTTTCTAAAACGGGTGTTCTTGATACTAACAAGATGTTTTCTGCTAAATACAATGATGATGTATTTAAGAAAAATATGAAAACTCCTGAAGGAAAGAATCACGGGTTGGTTATGTTCATTGATTGGTCTGGTTCAATGTCAACTCATTTACAAGGTTGTGTTAAACAACTTATTGAGTTTGTTTTATTTTGTAAGAAAGTTAATATCCCTTTTGAGGTTTATAGTTTCACTGATGTTTCTTCTTCGCGTGGTAGAAAATCACAAACATTCATCTATAAACAGGGTGATTTAGTTTGTGACCCAAGAGTTACTTTTAGAAATTATTTTTCAAGTAGAATGAATGCTCGTGACTTGACTGCTGCAATGTTAAAGATTTGTGTTATTACTGATGCGTTTAAAGGTGGATATCAACATTATCCAATTCCAGAAGAAGACCGTCTTGGATATACTCCATTAAATGGAGCAGTTCTTTTATCGGAGCACGTTATTCGAGATTTTCAGAAAAAGAATAATGTTCAGGAAGTTCATTCTGTTTGGATTACAGACGGTGAAGGAAATCACGATTATCATAAACATTCAATTGAAAATCCTGATAATATTCAGGGACGATTTCCAAATTCAACAAGATTGTATAATACTGGAAAGAATATGGTTATTCAAGATAGGAAAACGAAGAAGAATCATCCTATTTCGGTGAAAGGTCATTATCGAAATAATATTACATCTGTGTTGTTTGATATTGTAAAAGATAGGCTTGGATGTAATGTGATTGGATTTTTCCTTGATATGAGTTTTGGTAAAAAGTATCAAATGATGAATCATTTTTATAAAACTCCATCGCTGCAAACGGGTGACGCATCTAAATGGATGAAAGATGCAAGAAAGGCAGGATATTTTGTCAAAAAGGAAGATGGATATGATGAGTATTATGTCATTTCAAATGCTCCTAAATTTGTCAAACCTGTTGAAATGGATGAAAATATGACTAATCGAAAATTGGCTTCAATGTTCAGTGCTAAGAATATTGAGTTTAAGAATAGTCGGGTTATCCTTTCTAAGTTCATTGACCTGATAACAGCCAAGATGTAAGACGATTTAAGGGGTTATTGTCGTTCTACCCTTACTTGGGTATGGATTTACATTAAAACTCCCTTAAATCGTCTTTAAGCGAGTTCTGTAAGTTATTGTAAAGAAAGGAGTTACAAACTAAATTTTAAATCCTTTAGAATCAATGGTTTACACGCCATCTTTTATGTACTTTTTCCTTGACTTATCTAGCTAGATATGAGATAATATACTTAACAATTGAGAAACAAACATTAAACGGAGTTTATATTATGTCAAAGCAATATAATGAGAATCACAGTATTTTTAAAACAGCAATGTTAAAAGAATATGGTAATGGTGAATTTAACACGAAACAAGCAATTGCTGTTTCTGATAGTTTGAGTTTTTCGCCTAAAGAATGGCACAATGTTTATTACAATGTTGTCCTTACACTCCGAACAGGAACCGGCAGAGGAAAATATGCATTTGCTGAGGATCATTCTTTCGCAGTTGAATCTAAAAAACCTTCTAAAGAAGCAGTAAAAAAAGAGATTAAAAATACGGTTAAAAAGGATTGGGAAATCTTGAATGAAAATGTTGTTAGTGAAGAAAAACAAGAAGCTATTATGGAATTTAAGGTTAAAACTGCAACTAATACTATTGTAAATCTTATTCCTAAAAAAGACCCTCAATATGTAGCTTGGGGACATTTCAAGGATATTAAAACTATATTAGAAAGTAAAATTTTCTATCCTCTTTTCGTAACTGGATTGTCTGGTAACGGAAAAACTTCAATGATTCGTGAAGTTTGTGCTAAGCTTAAACGTGATATGGTAAGGGTTAATATTACTGTTGAAACCGATGAAGATGATTTGTTGGGTGGTTTTCGATTAGTAAATGGTGAAACTGTTTGGCAGGATGGCCCATTGGTTGTCGCAATGAAAACTGGTGCTGTTGCATTGATTGATGAAGTTGATTTAGCTTCTCATAAAATCATGTGCCTTCAACCTATTATGGAAGGACAACCGATTTATTTGAAAAAGATTAATGAAGTTGTCTATCCTGCTGATGGTTTCAATATTGTTGCAACTGCTAATACAAAAGGAAAAGGTTCTTCTGATGGACGTTTTATGGGAACCAATATTTTAAATGAAGCATTTCTTGATAGGTTCTCAGCAACTTTTTATCAAGAGTATCCTTCAGTTGCTTTTGAGGAAAAGATTCTCAAGAAGCAGTTTGCAAAATATGAGATTAGTGAAGATGACTTTGTTGATAAATTAGTTAAATGGGCAGATGTTATCCGCCGTTCCTTTAAAGAAGGTGCTGTTGATGATATCATTACAACTCGCCGGTTGATTGATATCACTAAAACCTATTCAATCTTTGGTAATAAGATGAAATCTATTACTTTGTGTCTGGAACGGTTTGATGATGAAACGAGGGAATCTTTTGCTGATCTCTATACTAAAGTAGATTCTGGTGCTTCATTTGAGGAATCTTCAGATGATGTTGTTGTTACTGAAGAAACCACAGAAGAAGATAATTTCTAATGATGAAACGATACTACATATTATTCATATTTTTATTATATTGCAGCCCTGTATTTGCTGAACAGCAGGATTGTGATATAATGAAATATGAAAGTGGAAGTATTACCTTTGGATTTAAAGCTGGTGGTATTGGATGGGGAATCGGCCCGGAAGTATCTTTCGGTAGTTCATCGGGTGTTCGATGGAATAATAATCTACAATACATGGTTGCTGAGTATCAGGAATTATGTTCAAGGTATAATACTGGTAGAGTATCGAAGATTGAATATGATGAAGAGATTCAGTTAATCATCCAGAGAAGTAGAAACTATACAATTAAAATGAACAAAATATTTAGAGAAAACAAACGATTAATGTTTAATGAAATGGAGACTTTACGATGAAAACCTATATTATGATCTTTGCTGTGTTACTTTTAGGTACTGCTTGTTCAAGTATTCCAACTGTTCCAGATATGCCAGTTGCTCCTAAAGCACTTGCATCTTACTCTGCTCCTGATTGGGTGTTGAAGGGTGGTGGAGCATTTACAGACGGTGGTGGTAAAGCGTTCTATGGTGTTGGTTCTGCTACGGGTATCAAGAACTATTCACTACAACGGACTGTAGCAGACGATAGAGCTCGTGGTGATCTTGCGAAAGTGTTTGAAGTATATATGACCTCTTTGACTAAAGATTATCAAGCTCATACTACTGCTGGTAGTTTTGATAATTCATCAGAAGAACAGAATGCTGAAGTCGCATTGAAGATTGTTGTATCTCAAACTTTGCGAGGTGTTGTGATTGTTGACCATTTTGAAATTCCTGAACGTAGGGAGTTTCTATCATTGGCACGATTGGACTATGATGCATTTGAACGGAATGTAGAATCTAATAAAACTTTTCAGGAACTTCCAGTAAAACTCCGTGAAGATATCAAGAGTCGTGCTGAAAAACTCCATGATGAAATGGAATCGGAAGCACAGAAGTTGGCCTCTGGCAACTGTTTTGCTTCTAGCACTGATTGTTAATTTCTACTAAGGATTGATTATGCGATATTTACTTACATTTATGTTGTTGTGTGTTGTATCAATTGTTGAAGCATCCCCCACGCCGGATTGGGTATTGGGAAGGGGTCATTCTAAATATGATTCCTCCCGATACTTGGTCGGTGTAGGATACTCTGCAAAGAGTACTGTATCTGCTAGTGAATCTGCAAGAGCAGAATTAATCAAGAGCATTAGTGTTCGGGTTGATACTGTAATAAAAGATTTCAATAGTACAGATAAATCTTTTTCTGAAACTTCTATTAGTTCGGAAACGGGGTTTCTACTTGAAGGTTCTCAAGTTAAGGATGGTTGGTATGATGAAGATAAAGAAATATTTTATTCGTTTGTTGTTATAGAACGCCAGTATGTTAAAGATACACTTAAAGAAATGATTGATATCATTGTTGCTAAGAATACTTTAACCCTTAGACAAGCAGATACATTTTTCAATAATGGAGATATTTTAAAAGCACTTGTATATTACTATGATGGTTATGTTGAAAGTTCTAAACTTTTTCCTTACATTCAGACCTATAAAAGTGTTATAATAGAGTCAGGTAAAACAACAATAAGTAATGATTATAATCTTCTTTTCAAAGAGAAGATTCAGAATATTGTAGATAACCTTGAGCTTGTGACAGTGAGTAGTACTTTATATGAAGGTGATTTACGTTTTAATGTTAAAGCTACTTTGAAAGGTCAGGGTATAGATAATTTTCCAATTAAGTTTTATAGTGTTTACAAACATTTTACTGAAAGGACTTTTTGTAAAAGGAGTGGTTGTGAGTCACGGGTGACTGCTTCTAAAGTTGTGAATAAGAATGGTCAGACTTATTTAAAAGCAGTTGTTGATATGCAAACCTTTGAAAAGTATTTTACATATGATTTAGATAAGAAACTATTTTCACGGCTAAGTTTATTAAATGTAAATTTTAAATCTGAAATTAAACAAGTAGTTGCACAAAAGAAAAAACCTGTATATCAACATCGTAATAAAAATGAAAGTTATGAATCACGGGTTAGAAGAGAATCTGATGATATGTCTGATATGATGGAAAGAGAGTTACGGGGTATTCGTGGTAACAGTCCTAGAGTTAAATATTGTAGTGCTGATGGTAGATATAATTCCTGTGATAGACCTAGAAGAAATCGAGGAACTTTTGATTTTAATATTGGTTTTGGTAACGGTAGGAACAACGGTAATATAAACATTCAGAAAAGGTATTAGATTATGGCAAGAGAGATGTTGAAATTGCGAAAGGGTGATTCTGCAATTATGGTTAAGACAGATGGTTCTGTTGTGTTAGCAGGGGTGAATGATAAACCTATTATGAATGATAAAGGTATGGTTTCGCCCGTTATTTTATTTGCAGCAGCATGGGCAAAGAAAGATGAAAGTTTACTTAATCATATGGTTGATAACTTTAAGAATTGTGTTAGAGAAGGATATTTCGGGCCAGAGGCTCAGTCTGATTATAAAGCGATGGAAGATTCTGTTGCAAAGGAAAAAGATAGTCAACAAGAAGGTTCTGTTTCTGGTGCAGTAACTTTGGAAACTACAGAAACCAATACAAATGACCAAGAGGTCGAAACTGTAACTATTGAGGAGAACACAGATAATGAAAATCAGTAAAAATACAATGGATATATTGAAAAACTTTTCTGAAATCAATCAGTCGATTGTTATCAAAGAAGGAAATGAAATCAAAACTATTTCAGCTTTGAAAAACATTCTTTCTAAGGCAACTGTAGAAGAGAATTTCCCAAAAGACTTTGCAATTTATGACTTGCCAAGTTTCATTGGGTTTGAATCAACCATGTCGGAATGTGAGTTTGAATTTAAAGACGATTGCATGATGATGGTCGAGGGTAGTGGTGGAAAAGGAAAATACTTTTACGCAGAACCTTCCTTGGTTGTTACTCCGCCTGAGAAAGAAATTGATATGCCAGAAAGTGATATTAAGTTTGAATTGAAAGAAGATGACTTTGAAAGTATTATGAAGAAATCAACTATTCTAAAGTTGGCTGATGTCTGTTTGAAGAGTTGTACAAAGTCTAATAGTATGTATCTATATACTACTAATAAAAACAATGATACATCAAACGATTACTCTATCAAAGTTGCTGAAGGTGTTGTCAAGAAATTCAATGTTGTTTTCAAGAAGGAAAATCTAAAGATTATTCCAGGTGATTATGATGTTACTATTGGTAATGGTATTTCACATTTTGTAAATAAGAATAATAAGTATAAATTGGAATACTGGATTGCGACTGAAGCGAGTAGTGATTACGGCGAGTAAATTGATAACACTTATATTATGAGGCTTACATGAGCAATTTATTGTGGGTAGAGAAGTTTAGACCAGACAAAATAGAAGATTGTATTTTGCCTGTTGAGACAAAAAAAGTTTTCCAGAATATTGTTGATACGGGTGAAGTGCCTAATCTTCTACTGTTTGGCACATCAGGCATCGGAAAAACTACAGTTGCTAAAGCACTGTGCAACCAGCTTGGTTGTGATTGGTTGATGATTAATGGTAGTAATGAAGGTAGGATGATCGACACCCTGCGAACTACCATCACCAACTATGCCTCAACTGTAAGTTTTTCCGGTGGTAAGAAAATTATAATTATTGATGAAGCTGATTATATGAATAGGGAATCTGTACAACCTGCTATGAGGGGTTTGATAGAGGAGTTTTCAAATAATTGTCGTTTCATTTTTACTTGTAACTACAAGAACAAAATCCTTCCAGCACTTCATTCAAGATGTTCTGTTATTGATTTTAGAATCAAACGGTCAGATAAACCAGAACTAGCACAGAAGTTTTCAGAGGTTGCTATGAAACTTCTTGACGGTGAAGGTATTACATATGAACCAGACATTGTAGCTCAGTTAGTTGTAAGATACTTTCCAGATTTCCGTAGGGTATTGAATGAGTTGCAAAATAATGCTGTGTCTGGTAATATAGATGCAAGTATTCTCAATGCTTCATCGAATGAAAATCACAATGAGTTAATTAAGTTTCTTAAATTAAAAGATTTCACTAATATGCGTAAGTGGGTAGCACAGAATATTGACAATGACCATGTTGGGTTGTATCGTCAAGTTTATGATTCTCTATTTACAAGTATTAAAAAGAAGAGTGTGCCGGATGCTGTATTAATCATAGCTGATTATTCTTACAAGTCTGCTTTTGTTGCAGACCAAGAAATCAATATGGTGGCTTGTTTAACAGAACTTATGATGAATAGTGAGTTTAATTAAGGTTTTCCTTGTATTATGGTGAAAAGTTTGGTATAATGGTTATATTACACAACTGAGAAGGAATTTTATTATGTATGATAAAGAGAAGTATATGACGCTCAATCCTTCAAAAGGATCCCACCGAGATCCTTTTAAGAAACTGATTGCGAATTCAAAACTATCTGCCCGCGTAGGTGTTTATGGTGGAAACAACCCAACTAAAATGGTTGGGTTAACGGATGAAAATGGTAAACCATACAGTTATCATAATAAGAAGTTAGATCCGAAAACTGGTTTACCTTTAGGTACTAAGAAACATAAATTAGTTGCTGAAGATTTGGAAAAGATTTGGAGAAAGCAGAAAGGACTTTGTTATTGGATGGGTATTCCGATGGAGTTGGAAGGATTGTTTATTTCCTATGATCCATTTGCTCCTTCTGTTGAAAGACTTGATAATAACAAAGGTTATGTATTAGGTAATGTTGTGTTAGCTACTTCTTTTGCTAATAAGGGTAGAAGTGCATATAAGGGGAGTATTCTATCATTTAAAAGAAAGCTTCGTAAATTAATGAGAGAGACACGATGAATAAACTTAAATATAGTGAAATGTTTTACTCACTTCAAGGTGAAGGAAGATATGTTGGTGTGCCTTCTGTATTCCTTCGTTTGTTTGGTTGTAACTTTGAGTGTAGGGGTTTCGGTCAGGATAGAGATAAATCTAAATGGCTACCAGAAGCTCAGATGACTCATAACCAAAACCATCCGAATGTAAAAACAATTAAGGACTTACCAATTCCCCATGTTGGATGTGATAGTTCATTCAGTTGGGGAAAGAAATGGGGTCATCTAGCTGATAATGATGATATTGGTACTATCATTAAAAAGATGGATGAACTTACAAATTGGTATGGTAGTAAAGAAAGAATGGATAACGATTTATCTGTTTGTTTAAAACATGATGACGGTGTACATTTAGTTATTACTGGTGGAGAACCGTTGCTTAAAGGTTTTCAACCAGCAGTAAGAGAATTGATTACAAGTCCAGATTTAAAAACAAAGTTTATTACATTTGAAACTAATGGTACACAAGTTTTTGAACCTACTAAAGATCATACAACGTCACCATCAAGAAAATACGCACCTTCTCCGATTGCAAATTATCCAGAATATATAGGAAAGTATGGTGTTGGAAAAAATACTGGTATTACTTGGTCGGTATCACCTAAACTTTCTAATAGTGGTGAAAAATTTAGTGATGCAATTAGACCAGAAGCATTAGTATCATATAATGCATGGCCTTATTCATATCTATATTTGAAATTTGTTATTAGAGATGAATATGATTTGATTCAAGTGGAACAAGCTGTAAAGGAATATGATAATGCTAAAATTAATATAGATGCAATTTATCTAATGCCAGAAGGTGGTACTAGTGATGGTTTAAAATTGACAGATTTGGATGTAGCACAGATAGCATTAAAACATGGGTACAAGTATAGTCCGAGATTACATATAAACTTATTTGGAAATGAATGGGGTACATGATGGCAGACGATAAACCAAAGACAAAGGCAGTTAAAACAGGTAAAACAGGTAAACGTGGTATTCCTGCTGTAGATAAGGTGCAGGATTATGATTTCTTTATTGATGAATATGTTGATGAGTCTGGAAAGAAACATAGGATAGGTCATGCAACCATGGCTCATCAAACAAATAATGCATTGAGTAGAATCGCACCAGAATTGAAAATCTCTAAGTCAGGTCTTATTAGAAAGATACTTGAATCATTTATAAAGTATCACGATGAAGCAAAAGCAATTGGTGGTGATAAATTCTTTCAAGCAGAGATTCCACTTGAAGGATGGATAAATGAAAGAAGAGATGTTGCAATACTTTTGAAGAATATGATTTCAAAAGATTTACTAATGCAAGAAAACACAAAGAACCCTGAAGTATTGATGTTATCACAACAACTTACTATCTTAGCTAATATGATTAATCTTACACATAAGAATTTATTATGAACAAATACAATTATTATTATGATGAGTATTATAAAGATGTTTCAGATATTGTAGATAGATGTAAAGATATTCCTAATCCACATATCGTAGGTGTATATCGTGGTTCCTTACCACTAGCTGTTCATCTAAGCAATGTTCTTGAATGTCCTATGAGTATTATTAAATTTCAATCAAGAGATGGTGAAGATAAGAAAGCAGAGTGGTTATTAAATCTCACAGAAGATGAAAGTATTAGACCAGAAAAATGTAAGTTTTTTCCTAAACTGATTGTAGTTGATGATGTTTATGATACTGGTACAACCTTTAGAGCTATTAAAGAATTACCAGAATTTCATAACAATCCAGATTATTCTTTAATAGCATTATTTGGAAACAAAAATGAGGATGGTGTTAATTATTTACATGAACAACTTTATAGATGGATTGTTTATCCTTGGGAAAGAGTGAAAGGAGGTATGTAATGTATCAAAGTACAAAAACATATGGTAATGATAGAGGACTGAGTTGTTGTTTTAGACAATGGAGAGCAGATAGTCATTGTAATTTAATTCATGGTTATAGTTTAGGCTTTCGTTTTGTGTTTGAAGCAAAAGAACTTGATGAACGAAATTGGGTTTATGATTTTGGTGATTGTGGGTGGATTAGAGAATTCCTAGAAGAATACTTTGACCATACTTTAGTTATTTCAAACGATGACCCAGGATTAGAATTATTTCAAAAACTTTCTTATTCAGGATTAGCTAATCTTAAAGTTTTACAAAGCGTTGGTTGTGAACGGTTTGCAGAGTTTGTATATGATTATGTATCACCGATACTTGAAGAGAAAACAAAAGGAAGAGTAATCTTGAAAAGTATAGAAGTATTTGAGCACGGAGCTAACAGTGCAATTTATCAAAACTCTTAATGGGGTTATTATATAATGAAAATATCTGAAAGAATTAAAATTGCAATTAGTAATAGTTACTTTGCAAACGATTCAATTTATGAATTGTTAAATGATGATGATAGGGAAGAGCTTATAGAAGAAGTTAAAGATGCTTTTCAAGGTGTATTAGACGCATTGGTTATAGATACACAAAATGACCATAATACACAAGATACTGCAAAACGTGTAGCTAAAATGTTTATCAATGAGATATTTCGTGGTAGATATTATCCTCCACCTGTAATTACTGCGTTTCCTAATGCAAAACAATATGACCAGATTTATATGTCAGGTCCTATAACAATCAATTCAACTTGTGCTCACCATTTCCAAGCTATCTCTGGAAAAGCTTATGTAGGTATATTTCCTGGGAATAAAGTTATTGGTTTGTCAAAGTTTAATCGTATGGTTGATTGGGTTGCATCAAGACCACAAATACAGGAAGAGATGACGGAACAAATTGCAGATATGATTGAACAAGAAACAGAAGCAAAGGGTGTAGCTGTTATTATTAAGGCAGAGCATTTTTGTATGACAGCAAGAGGTGTTAAAGAACATGAAAGTGATATGTTGACCTCAGTTGTTCGTGGTATCTTTCGTGAAGAACCTGCCATTAAAGCAGAGTTCTTTTCTCTTTTGGGTAATATGAAAGGAATGAGATAATGGCAAAATTTAGTCAAAAGGTTGCAAAATTTGCAACGGCAGGAAACAGAGAAGAAACATATAAGGATGACGATAGTAGAGTTGTTATGAGAGATGAATTAGCTAAAAGATTTCCAAGTTTGAATATTGTTTTTGCAGAACAGAAAGCTAAATGTGATTTGATTGCTTATAATGAGAATGATGATATAGTATGTTTTTTTGAATTAGATCATTCTCAAAATAGTGATTGGAAAACTGCAACATGGGGTTATTATTCTATTTTAGAAAGAAAAGAAGAATCTATGAGTAAGATGAATAAAATTGCCCCTGTTATTATGATTTGGATTAATAAAAGTATGACTAAATATATAGCTTTAAAGTGGTCTGATGTAGATATTTTTAAACATGAATTACAATCAATCTCATATAAGAAACCAGAAGATAGGAAAAATTTAAAACATCCGTTTGATTTTCACAGAAGAATACCATTTGATGGAACTGTTTATGATATAGGAGAATAAAATGTCAAATATGATAACAAATGAAAAACATAAAGCAACTGGTAAAACGGTTCTTTTGTTTTCTGGTGGTATGGATAGTTTAATATTTGATTATTTATTGAAACCAGATGTTTTATTATATTTACCTACTGGAAGTAAATATGAGGGTATAGAAACTAAGAAGATTTATAATTTAGCTGATAAAGGTTATATAGACGGATCAAAGTTAATTATATTGACTGATCTTTTAAATCTAAGTTTGTTTGAACGTGATGACGCAATTGTTCCAAATCGTAACGCACATCTAATGTTGATAGCTTCCATGTATGGTGAAAACTTAATTCTTGGTAGTGTACAGGGTGATAGGTCGTTTGATAAAGATCCTATATTCTATGAGAAAATGACAGACTTGTTAAATCATATGTGGAAGGCGCAACATTGGACTGAGGAACGAGTTTTTACAGTTAGTTCACCATATAAAGAAACGACAAAAACAGAAATTGTTAAAGAGTTCTTGGAGAAGGGTGGTAGTTCCGAATCATTGTTAGAATCATATAGTTGTTATGATGGCACAGAACAAACTTGTGGTTGGTGTAAACCATGTTTTCGTAAATGGATTTCTCTTTATAACAATAATATAGATATACCAGTAGGTTATTATAAGAATGATCCTTGGAAGGCTCCTTGGCTGGAGAAACTTATTCCATCTATACTTGAAAAAACATATAGAGGAAAAGAAGATTATGATTGGTGTGAAGCCTTAACAAATAAAGGAGTGATATGAAAGACGCAATATATATACCTGCATATAGTGATGGTTTGATGAATATGTTAGAGAAGGATGATTTACAGATTAGAGAAGAGTATCAAATGGATTTTTCAGAAAAGAAGTCATTGAGGATTTTTCAGAAAGATAGTGATTCTTATTTTAAAAATCAATACATATTGATATCAGCTGGTTCATCACATAAAAGAAAAAACTTTAGAAATTTAATTCAAGCTCAAGACGCAACTGTTTTTGTTGACAGTGGTGGATATCAGTTGGCACAGAATACAGTTGATATTACAAAGTATACTGATGAAGTAGCTTTAAAGTGGAGTGAAGAAAATGGAGATATATTTCCAATTTTGGATAGACCAACCTTTACATTAGGTATGATGAGAGATGGGAAACCAGTATCACCATATAAAGATTATCAAGAGTGTTTAGATTTGTCTGTAACATCAGCAAAGTATTATTCAGAAAATAGAACAAGAACTGACGCAAAAATCTTGAATGTTATCCAAGGTCAAACTATACCACAAATTAAAGAATGGTATGATGCAATATCACCATATAAGTTTGAAGGTTGGGCATACGGTGGAACCAGAGGCAACTTAGGAAAGATACTTCCAGCTATATTGTTTTTACATAAGAATGGTGAGTTTGATAGACAGGAATGTAAATATTTTCATATTTTTGGTGTTACGTCAAACGAGAGTATGATTTATTTTCAGTATATTCAAATGTTATTAAATGAAAAGGGTATCGATGTTCAAATAACATATGATTCTACATATTGGAATAGGACTTGTGTTTATGGTGGATATTTCACAGAAGCTAGATATGTAGTTGGAACTGGCATGAGATCGATGGCATGGCCTAATACTATTGATTACAAAAAATTAACCAAAGATTTTAAGATGCCTTGTCATTGCCCTATCTGTACTGACTTAGATGATGTCTATTCTTTTTTCAACCACTATGTTAAAAATAAAGAGGGAGAAGATGTTATTAGCTTTAAAGGATTTAATAGTAGTATGGCATACCACAATCTTTATTTACAATTAGAGTACCTTAATAATGTTACAAGTATATTGAATTCTGGAATGAATGAGATATATGATGAATTTTTCCCAAAGAAAATATATAATAATTTATTGTTTTTAAATGATGTATTCAATGATATGAATAGAGATTGGGATAGTGAATATAGCATTAGATTTTTAAAAGAAGATAAACCCCCTGTTGAAAAACAGGAAAGTACTCCAGCTGAACTTAGTTTTAAGTAAGTCTATAGAACAAGTGACGAGTCTTATAAATATATTATGTAAAGGGGGTAACGCATGAACGAAGAAAATCAAGAGAACGACAAACCTGAAGAACCAGAAGAACCAAAATACGATGAGAACGGTCAGCTATTTATTAAATTAGCTTTAGAAGATAGTGCGCTAGTAGTACGTTCTGATGGTACGATTGAAATGGTGAGCCATGAACTTGAGAATTCTGATGAAGGATATATGGGTGATGTTGAAGATTTAAGCAAAACATTTTCACTTGTATTGGCTATGGTTTCAGCATTAGAAAATGAAGATTTATATAATCGTATTTTTCATAACTTAAATATGATTCTAATGAAGAAATGGGAAGTCTTGCCTGATGATAAGAAGGATATGATTATTGAAAAACGTAAAAGTGCTGCAAGTGATCTTACTGATGATGAAGAAAAAGAAAAGACGGATCGTGTGAATGAGTTCAGGAAACGTATGAATAAATATAAAGATACATTTCTTGATGATATGGAAGAAGATAAGAAGAGATTACGGCGTGATATGGAGAATGAAATTAATTGGCAGAAGAAGTTCGGTCGTGATTTCGACATGGGTCAAAACCCTCCAGATATGGAAGATACTATGGAAACCAAGAAGAAAGTGAAGAAAATTAAAAAGAATCCTCTTGTTAAAATGAAAGGTATTAGTTGGAATCCATATGATAAAACTTTGAAAGCACATTGGAAAAATTATCATGTTGACGAGTCACCTGATTTAGAAGAGGATGTATAATGTCTAAAGACCTATTTGGAGAAGAAATTATATTATTGGAAGAAGAAGAGGTCAAGGAAAAAAAGGTATCACCGTTTGATTTAGCACATGATTTGACTAGTAAGGATAGATATGATAGTGAAGCGTGCGATAATAAACAGTATACGAAGTTTCTTATCAATCGTTCATTGTCTTATCATATAGACCTTATAGCGTATGTTAATGAAATGAATGTTCATACTGATTTAAGTGATAGACTACACTATGATTTTTTACATCATTCTATTGATAAGAAGAAACGTGCTAAGAAGTATTGGGCTAAGTCGAAGAAGTATGAGCATTTAGAAATGGTTAAAGAATATTTTAAATATAGTAACCAGAAAGCACTTAGTGCTTTGTCAGTCTTATCTGACGAGGGTATTGAGACTATTAAGAATTTGATGAATAAAGGTGGAGTTTCCTAATATTATAAATACAACTATATAAATGTATAGTTGATAAATGACTATATTATGATTGCTAAATTGTTGATTTTGAATTGAAAGGGTAAGGAAATGAATACTGAAAATGTAAAATGGTCTATTGAAGACATGATCGAAGTTCGTCTGAAAGAAGACGATGATTTTTTAAAAGTTAAAGAAACCCTCACACGCATTGGAATTGCTTCAAGAAGAGAAAAGAAGTTATTTCAATCTTGCCATATACTTCACAAGCAAGGAAAATATTATATTGTTCACTTTAAAGAACTGTTTGCTCTTGACGGTAAACCTACAAATATTTCCGAGAATGATCTTGAACGAAGAAATACTGTTGTAAATCTTTTAAACGAATGGGACTTGGTTGAAATTGTTACACCTGAAAAGGCACAACCAACTACATCTATTCGACAGATGAAGATTTTACCATTTAGTGAAAAGTCTGAATGGGATTTACAAGCCAAATACACAATTGGTAATGTCGGTATTAGAACCACCAAAGAATCTATACAAGATAAAACCTTTGAGATAGATACAGTATGATACTGGTTATTATATTAATGATACTTCTACAGGTAGGATGTAGTGGTGCATCGATGTATATTATCAATGTTGCTAGTGGCATATCTGCTTCCTTGATTAATAAAAAACTTGATAGTGATAAAGAAACAAAGTTAGAAGATAGAATTGAAGAACTTGAACAAAAACTTGATAATAAGGAGAATGAAGATGATTGTGAAAATTGTGAAACTGACAAGCGGTGAAGAATTATTTGGTGATTTTGATGAAGAGAAAAGTGTTATAAAGAATCCCGTTGTTATGATTCCCGTGAACAAAGAACAAATAGCATTTCAACCATGGCTACCATATTCCGAAGATAAAAATTACACTCTAAAACCAGAGCACGTTCTAATTGTAGCTACAGCTGCTGAAGCTATATCTACGGAGTATAATAGAATATACGGTTCTGGCATAGTTATTCCTGATTCCGCTGGAGGACTTTTATCTTAATAAGTTTTTCCTTGTATTGTGAACCTTCTTTTGTTATAATGGATATACTATGAAATTCTATACTTATGTTGGCCAGTTTCAAAATAAAATCTATGTTCGTGATATAGATAGTATGGGTGAGGAATATTCTGAATACGTTCCTTTTGAACCTACACTATATGTACCATGTCCGCCAGAGAAAGCTACCTTCAGAACTCTTGACAATAAACCCCTTGCAAGTTTAAAGTTTCCATCTATAAACGATTGCAAGAATTTTGTTGAGAGTTATGATAATGTAACTAATTTTGCCTTTCATGGCACAAAGAGTTATGTGTCTCAATACATATCTGAAACTTATCCTGATATCAAATGGGATAGGTCTAAGCTAATCATCTACACCCTTGATATAGAGGTTGCATCAGATGAAGGTTTTCCAGATATCCGTTCTGCACGCTCACCCATTACATCCTTAACTATTCATAATAGTGTCTCTGACATTTATTATGTTTTCGGAACTGGCGAGTATACTCCCAACGATCCAGAAAAAACAATAAGATATTTTCTTTGTGATAATGAAGAAGAGATGATGCAAGTGTTTTTGGATTGGTGGCATGAGTTTCCTCCGCATATTGTTTCTGGCTGGAACTGTAAGTTTTTTGATATGCCATATATCGTGAACCGTCTTATGTTTTTAGGATTGAATCAGAAATTACTTTCTCCTATCAAAAAAGTATTTGAAAAGAATGTTGTGATTGCTGGTAGAGAAAATCAGTATTATGGTATCATCGGTGTGTCTATTTTAGATTACTTGGATTTGTATAAAAAGTATACTTACAAAAACCGAGAGTCTTATCGCTTAGATTATATCGGTCAAGTTGAACTTGGTATGGGTAAGGTGACTGATGATGCAGTTGCAGGTTATAACTTATACAAAACTGATTATCAAAAGTTTATAGAATACAATATCAAGGATGTTGAGATTGTAAAGAAACTTGATGATAAGATGAAGTTGATGGATTTGATTATAACGATTGCTTATGAATCACAGATTAACTTTGAAGATGTATTTTCTCCGGTTAGAACGTGGGAAGCTATTATCTACAATTTTCTTAAAGATCAGAAAATAGCTACTCCAAATAAAAAAAGAAGTAATAGTGATTCTACTGGTATTGAAGGTGGATATGTCAAAGACCCTCATATTGGATTGCATGAATGGGTTGTGAGTTTTGATTTAAATTCACTTTATCCTCATTTGATTCAGCAGTATAATATCAGTCCAGAAACTATTTCACATGATGAATTACTTAAAACAAAGTATATCAATGGCGTGAATGGTCTGCTTAATGAGAATTTTGATACAGAATATCTTAAAGAGATGGATATGACTTTGACTCCAAATGGTCAGCATTTCACTACTAAGTTTCAGGGATTTCTTCCTAAGCTTATGAAGACGATGTATGATGATCGGGTTATTTATAAAAGGAAGATGCTTGAGGAAGAGCAGAAACTAGAGGACGGAAACTATAAAAATAAACAAGATGTAGTTAATAATATTTCAAAATACAATAATGCTCAGATGGCTAAGAAGATTCTCTTGAATAGTGCTTATGGTGCGTTGGCAAATCAATATTTCTTGTATTATTCTCCAGAACAGGCTGAAGCTATTACAATGTCGGGTCAACTATCTATTAGATGGGTTGAGAAACATATAAATATCTTCATCAATGATTTACTAAAAACGGGGGATAAGGACTATGTTATTGCGGCGGATACAGATAGCATTTACATCACATTTGATAGCTTGGTTAATGAGGTCTTTGGAGATAGAAAAGAAACAGACAAAGTTATCATGTTCTTGGATAAGATATGCAAGGATAAGCTTGAACCATATATTGAAGAGTGTTATAAGAATCTTCATAAATATATAAATTCATACGAGCAAAAGATGGTGATGAAACGTGAATCAATTGCCGACAAAGGTATCTGGACTGCAAAGAAAAGATACATTCTGAATGTTTACGATTCAGAAGGTGTAAGATATAAAGAACCAAAATTAAAAATCATGGGGCTTGAAAGTGTAAGAAGTTCTACGCCTCAATGGTGTAGAGAAAATATCCATTCACTTATAAAAACTATTATCGGTACAGACGAGCAAACAGTCATATCTGCTATTGACGAATATCGTAAAGTGTTTAAGACTTTATCATTTAACGAAATAGCATTTCCAAGAGGTGTCAAAGGTCTTTCTAAGTATAAGTCTTCAAAAGACATTTACATTAAAGCTACACCGATTCATGTTAGAGGAACCTTACTATACAACCATCAGCTTAGAGAAAGAAATCTTACAAGAAAGTATGAAATCATTAAAGATGGTGAGAAGGTAAAGTTTGCATATTTAAAAGAACCAAATATCTTAGGTGAGAATGTGATAGCTATTGCTACTGTCTTACCAGTTGAGTTTGATTTAGAAAGATTTATAGATTATGATTTACAGTTTGATAAATCATTCCTTCAGCCAGTTAAGAATATCTTAGATGCCATTGGTTGGAAGTCTGAAAACATTAGTTCATTAGAATCCTTTTTCGGGTGAGGATATGGGATATTATAAAGATAAAAAAGGAATTAATTATTATAAATTTTGTAAATGTGAGGATAATGAGATTAAACTATGGAAGTTTAAGGATAAGTCACATAAAGCTAAAATAGTTTGTGCTACTTGTGATGCATATATAAAATGGGCAAGTAAACAAGATGCAAATTTTATCTTAGCAAAACGTACTGGAAGAAATCCCAAACCTCCGATACAGATAGAAAGAACGCTTAATAATCATCTTGCAGGTGTGCCAGGTTTTCGTACAAAAATTAAAAGACAATGAGAGGGTAATAATATGACAAAATATATGGTAGACATTGATGGAACAATTTGCAGCCAAGAACGACCAAAACCAAATTACCTGACAGCAGAACCTTATTTCGATAGAATAGAAAAACTTAATAAGTTATATGATGAAGGACACGAAATACATTACTGGACAGCAAGAGGTAGTGGTTCGGGTAAAGATTGGAGAGAATTTACAAAAGCACAATTGATTGGTTGGGGTGTCAAATCCACTTCTATTGATTGTGGAAAACCTATATATGACATATGGGTAGATGATAAAGCTATAAGTGATAAATCATTTTTTGAGAAAGGAGATAAATAATGGCAGTAAATAGTTTAGTTAAACAATTAATAAAGGATAGTAATAATGATTTGGCTTCGGTTGTATCCGCTGGGATTATTGGGGACTGTAGTACTTTTGTGGATACTGGAAGTTATTCGCTAAATGCATTGCTATCAGGTTCCATGTATGG
>Ga0307985_10000403_pt1 | contig 25922 bp, 37 predicted proteins | sample EllFjometageno80_FD_203155 | JGI IMG/M metagenome (GOLD analysis project Ga0307985, IMG submission 203155) | Marine microbial communities from Ellis Fjord, Antarctic Ocean - #80 | ecosystem: Environmental > Aquatic > Marine > Unclassified | place: Southern Ocean | collected 2014-10-09 | reverse complement strand
ACATGGCCTTTAATATTCAAGATGTGGTACAACGACCTTTTAATTACTGTATTATTGATGAAGTTGATTCTATTTTAATTGATGAAGCTAGAACTCCTTTAATTATTTCTAGTCAAACAGAAAGCTCCACTGAGAAATATTCAATTGCAGCTGAAGTTATAAAGTATTTAGAAGTAGGAAAACATTTTGAAATTGACGAAAAAAATAAGAATATTATTCTTTCAGAAAGTGGCATTAAACAAGTAGAAAATTTTCTAAATATTAAAGATCTTTATGATCGTTCAAATCCATGGATTCCTTTTATTATTAATGCATTAAGAGCTAGCATCTTATTTTTAAAAAATATTCAGTATATTATTAAAAATAATGAAATTATTATCGTTGATGTATTTACAGGGCGAATAATGCCCGATAGAAGATGGAGTGATGGATTACACCAAGCATTAGAAGCAAAAGAAAATGTACCAATCCGAAGTGGAAATGACACTTTAGCGTCAATTACATATCAAAATTTCTTTTTATTATACCCAAAATTATCAGGAATGAGTGGAACAGCTAAAACAGCTGAATTAGAATTTGAAAAAATTTATAACCTTCCTGTTATTGTTATACCTACAGCGAAAAAAATAAAACGAAAAGATATATCTGATGTAATTTATCGTGATGAATTATCCAAATGGAAAGCAATTATTAAAGAATGTAAAAACGTTCATTTAACCGGTCAACCCATTTTAATAGGAACAACTACAGTTGAAAAATCAGAAATTTTAGCAGGGTTACTGGAAACATCTAATTTATCTTACCAAATCTTAAATGCAAAACCTGAAAATGTTAAAAAAGAATCTGAAATTATTGCGCAAGCAGGTAAAAAATTTGCAATTACAATTGCAACAAATATGGCAGGCCGGGGTACTGATATTATTCTAGGTGGTAATGTCAAATTCCAAATTCAAAAAGAATTATACGAGTACTTAGTAAGACTAAAATCTCAAAATAAAATTGGCTTAGAACAATCTAAAATGCCTAGTATTATTAAGAAAGAATTTAAAGATATTCAATCTTTATTAATAAAACTTTTAAAAAATACTCAATTTTTAAAATTAAATTCATTACAGTTATTTAAAATATTGAATGAACTTGATTCGACTATTTCAAGTAATGATTCTTATTTTGATTCATTAAAAGAAATCTTTAATATCTTATATAAATCGGCAAAAATAATACAAAAAAAAGACAATCGCTATATACAAGAATTAGGTGGTTTGTACATTATAGGTACAGAGCGGCATGAATCCCGAAGAATTGATAATCAGCTACGAGGACGTTCAGGAAGGCAAGGGGACCCTGGAATAACAAAATTCTTCCTTAGTTTGGACGACAGTGTACTACGTCTTTTTGCATCAGATCAAGTTAGGCAATTTATGGTAAATCAATTATTAGACGATATTCCATTAGAATCTGATTTATTAACTAAAAGTTTAAATAAAGCACAAAGTACATTAGAGAATCGAAATTATGATTTTCGAAAAAAAATATTTGACTATGATGAAGTTTTAGACAAACAACGACGTTTAATATTTTCTGAAAGACGAAACATTTTAGAAGGAAACTCTATTCGTCAAAAAATAATAGCATTAGGTGAACAAATTATTACAGATATAATAAATGAAAATCGTGAACTAGAGATTAATCAATTAAATAGCACCTTATTAACTATTACAGGAACTTCACTAAATTTAAAAGCTTTTCTAAAAAAAAATAATAATATTTATAAAAGAAAAGAATTAGAATTCTATTTAATTGAGCAATTTTGGTTAGCTTATGAGTTAAAGGAAGCTGAGGTTGAAATCATTGAAATTGGTGTCATGAGAGAAATTGAACGTGTCACTATTTTGAAATACATAGATATCTTATGGAAAGAGCATTTACAAAATATTAGCTTAATGCGTGATGCTGTTGGATGGCGAAGCTATGGTCAACGAAATCCATTATTTGAGTATAAAGATGAAGCATATACTTTATTTAATTATTTAATAAAATCAATACGACAATTAATTATTTATGAACTTTTAAATATAAAACCAATATAAGTTTTCATTTATAGTGAATTCTGATAAAATTAATACGAGATTTAATTTAAAAAATTATGACAAAACGAACATTATCAAATAAAACAAGAATATCTATTTTAAAAGTTTCGGGTTTTCGCGAACGAATGTCCACAGCGCAGGGTCGAAAAATAATTAGACTTCGTCGTAAAAAAGGAAGACAGAAATTAACAATTCAAAAATAGTTTTTTACATTTGTTAATTAACTTCTTTTTTAACCGGTTATGTAATTTAATAAAGAATTGTTGCTATTATTAAAGGTTAGATACTTATATATTAAGAAAAGTAAAGAATATAGGGTAGAGTACATTCATTAGAAAAAATATTAAAACAAATGTAAGCCCTAGTATTTACAGTCAGGATTTCGTTGATGGTTGTATAAATAATCCTAAAATCAATAGTAGATCTTATATTTGCTATTTTATTAATAATAATTATCTTATTTTTTAGTAGTATAGGGACGACAATTGAACAAGATCAAACATTTGATTATTATAAGCTAAATTATTCTATAAATTCATCCGTTTTTAAATTTAGGGTCATGTCTATAAAACATATTGATTAATTTCTTTACTATTTACTTTTGGTCTAAGTTTATTAACTTGTACCTTTTTACAACAATTACTTTCTCTTAAAATTATAGGTCGTTGTCAATTCTTTTTATAATAAAGATAGAATTAGATGATACTTTTTTTCTCTACTACCTACTATACTTATAAATGTTTTTATTTTTAAATTAAAAAATCAAGTAAATAGAGAATTGCACTAAAAAAATAGATATTAACTAATCTTATACAATATGTTTGAGCGTTTTACTGAAAAAGCTATTAAGGTAGTAATGCTTTCACAGGAAGAATCAAGACGTTTAGGACACAATTTTGTTGGCACTGAACAGATTCTTCTAGGTTTAGTAGGGGAAGGGGCTGGTGTAGCTACTAAAGTCTTAAAAGCAATGGGTGTTAATCTTAAAGATGCTCGTATGGAAGTTGAGCGTATTATTGGTCGTGGCTCGGGCTTTGTTGCTGTTGAAATTCCGTTTACGCCACGAGCAAAGCGGGTTTTAGAAATGGCAATTGAAGAAGCACGTGACTTAGGACATAGCTATATAGGAACAGAACATATTATATTAGCATTACTTGAAGAAGAAGATGGTGTAGCTACTCGTGTTTTAGAAAATTTAGGTGTTGACCTTTCACGAGTCCGAACAGAAATTTTAAGCCAAATCGGAGAAAATGTTGAAATCGTACTTTCTGGTAATAATTCGGATAGTGGAATTTATGATAGTTCAAAAACAGCCACTTTAGAAGAATTTACAACTAATATTACTCAAACTGCAATAGATGGTAAGTTAGACCCTTGTGTTGGACGCCAAAAAGAGATTGAACGTGTAATTCAAATTTTAGCTAGACGAAGTAAAAATAATCCTGTTTTAATTGGTGAACCCGGTGTAGGTAAAACAGCGGTTGCAGAAGGATTAGCTCAACGAATAGTTCAAAAAGATATACCTGATCTTTTAGAAGATAAATTAGTTATTTCATTAGATATTGGTTTACTATTAGCGGGAACTAAATATAGAGGAGAGTTTGAAGAACGTTTAAAACGTATCATTGATGAAGTACAAGAAGCAGCCAATATTATTTTAGTTATTGATGAAGTTCATACATTAATTGGGGCTGGTGCTGCAGAAGGAGCAATTGATGCAGCTAATATTTTAAAACCGGCTTTAGCACGTGGAGAATTACAAGTAATTGGGGCGACAACAATCGAAGAATATCGAAAATATATTGAACGAGATGCTGCTTTAGAACGAAGATTCCAACCAGTTCATGTTAATGAACCTAGTGTAAAGGATACAATTGAAATTTTACGTGGGTTACGTGAGCGCTATGAACGTCATCATAGCTTACAAATAAGCGATGAAGCTATTGCTGCGGCTGCAAAAATGGGTGCGCAATTTATTGCAGATAGATTTTTACCAGATAAAGCAATTGATTTAATTGATGAAGCTGGTTCACGAGTTCGATTAATGAACTACCGTTTACCGGAAGCTGCATTAGAGTTAGATCAAGAATTACGTGATTTATTAAAAGATAAAGATGCTTCGGTTCGTTTACAAAACTTTGAAAACGCGGGTCAATTACGTGATCGTGAAATGGAAATTCGTTCTCAAATTAGTGCAATTATTTTTAGCACAAAACAACGTCAATCTAAATCTAAAAAAGATAGAGCTGTTGTTACAGAAGATGATGTTGCTCAAGTAGTTGCTGCATGGACAGGAATTCCAGTTAATAAAATTTCGAAAACAGAATCGGAAAAATTATTAAATATGGAAGATAAATTACACGAACGAATTATTGGGCAACATCAAGCAGTAGTTTCTGTTTCAAAAGCTATAAAACGTGCACGTGTTGGGTTACGAAATCCTGACCGTCCAATTGCAAGTTTTATTTTTGCTGGTCCAACTGGAGTAGGTAAAACAGAATTAACAAAAGCTCTAGCATCTTACTTCTTTGGTGCAGAGGATACAATGATTCGTTTAGATATGTCAGAATATATGGAGCGGCATACAGTTGCTAAATTAATAGGGTCACCTCCCGGGTATGTAGGATATAGCGAAGGCGGTCAATTAACTGAAGCAGTAAGGCGTAAACCTTATACCGTAGTTTTATTTGATGAAATTGAAAAAGCACATCCTGATATCTTTAATTTATTATTACAAATTTTAGAAGATGGTCGATTAACAGATTCAAAAGGACGTCTAATTGATTTTAAAAATACTTTAATCATTATGACTTCGAATGTTGGTGCAAAAGTAATTGAAAAAGGTGCAACTAACGGTTCATTAGGATTCGATGTTGAAGAAGACAATGCGAATACAGCATACCAACGTATTTCAAATTTAGTAAATGAAGAGCTAAAAAATCATTTTAAACCTGAATTTTTAAATCGTCTAGATGAAATTATTATTTTTAGCCAACTAACAAAAGATGATGTTAGCCAAATCGCTGAAATTATGATTAAACAATTAACAAACCGAGTTTTCGAACAAGGTATTCGATTACAGGTTACTCAAAGGGTTAAGGAACGGTTAACTGATGAGGGCTTTAATCCTATATATGGGGCACGACCATTACGCCGTGCTGTAATGAGACTATTAGAAGATAATTTAGCAAGTGAATTTTTAACTGCAGATTTAAAAGAGGGGACTACAATAATTGTTGATTTAGACAATGTAGATAAAATTACTGTTTTTGTTAAACAACCTGAAATAATATCGAGCGTAGTAAACCTTGAAAATAAGGTAAGAACTTTCGCTTAAGTTATTTTTGTAAAACCAATGGATTTATTAATTTTATAATATCAATAAATCCATTGATTTTATTGATATTAATTGTTATGATCAATGTTAGTTAGGGGACGTGGTGGAATTGGTAGACACGACGGACTTAAAATCCGTTACTTAGTGATAAGTGTGAGGGTTCAAGTCCCTCTGTCCCTAGTAAAATAATTTCATTAGAAACTAATATCGGTCGCCTTTAATGCTTTATCGCTTAAATCTATTACCAATTAACTTTTAGATATATGTTAACCTTATGAACCTAGTAATAGCCAGTAATAGAAAAACAGATATAAATTTTACTGCTAGTACTAAGGATCCTATGATAACTATGACCCATTCAAAACCTTTTTTATCTATATTTGTTACTTCTCTAAATCCTTTATAGTTTTTTTTATATAATTTAATCTTCCTTAACTGTAGCTAGTTCTACAATACAACTTTAAACTTTTTCTTAAAAAATTCACTATTTAATTTTAGAATAGATTTTTTTACTTTAAGATAAAAAATGTTAAAGTATATTATATCTATTAACAAATTATTATTATGAAGCATACGTTATCAGTTTTAGTAGAAGACGAGTCAGGTGTTTTAACAAGAATTGCAGGGTTATTTGCACGTCGAGGATTTAATATTGAAAGTTTAGCTGTAGGACCTGCTGAACAAGAAAATATTTCAAGAATTACAATGGTTTTACCGGGAGATAATAAAATTATTGAACAATTAACAAAACAACTTTATAAATTAATTAATGTATTACGGGTACAAGATATTACTAATTTACCTTGTGTAGAAAGAGAGTTAATGCTGTTAAAAGTTCGAACAACTATCACAACAAGAACAGAAATTTTGGACATCGCAAATATCTTTCGAGCAAAAATAGTGGATTTAGCTGAAAATACTTTAACATTGGAAGTTACGGGTGATCCCGGTAAAATGGTTGCTATTGAACAATTACTTACCCAATTTGGAATTTTAGAAATAGCTAGGACCGGTAAAATTTCATTAATCCGTGAATCTAATGTCGATACGGAATATCTGAGAAAGATTAGTTTTATCGAATAGTTCATTTATTATACTAATAATATATCCTTAATAAAAAAAGGCTAACCAAAATAAACTGGTTAGCCTTTTTTTATTAAGGATATTTATGTATTTATCTGATATAATACGCCTGCAGGTAAATCTATTTTTGATAATAATTCCGTGATATTTGAAGTAATATCATAATGAATCTCTAAAATTCGTTTGTGAATTCTAATTTCAAAATGCTCACGAGAGTCTTTATCCACGTGTGGTGATCGTAAAACACAATATATTCGTTTATCTGTAGGTAAATATATTGGTCCAATAATTTTAGCTTCTACGGTTTCAATATTTTTAATAATTTTACTACAAGATTCTTTTAATAATTCATGATTAAAAGATTCTAATCTAACACGTATTTTCTTTGTTTGGGTAGTTGACATAGTTGTGTTTTAATTATTTCGAAATTTTTGAGACAACTCCCGCACCAATTGTTCTACCACCCTCACGAATTGCAAAACGCATACCATCCTCAATTGCTACAGGATAAATTAATTCAGCTGTCATTTTAATTCTATCTCCTGGCATAACCATTTCAACAACTGTGCCATCATCTGCAGTAAATTGTGTAATTGAACCTGTTACATCTGTTGTACGTACATAGAATTGAGGTCTATAACCTGTAAAGAATGGAGTATGTCTACCACCTTCTTCCTTAGTTAGTACATAAACTTCTGATTCAAAATTTGTATGTGGTGTAATTGTTCCTGGTTTTGATAGTACCATACCACGTTCAATATCTTCACGTGTTAAGCCACGCAATAAGATTCCACAGTTATCACCAGCGAATCCTTCGTCTAATGTTTTTTGGAACATTTCAATTCCAGTAATTGTCGTAGTTCGAGTTTCACGAACTCCAACGATTTCAACTGTATCCCCTACTTTTACAGTTCCACGTTCAATTCTTCCAGTAGCAACTGTACCACGTCCTGTAATTGTGAAAACATCTTCAATTGCCATTAAGAATGTTTTTTCAGTGTCACGTACCGGAGTAGGGATGTACTTATCAATAACGTCCATTAAGGTATATATTTTATCTACCCAAGTATTTTCACCACGTTTAAGTTCTGGGTTAGCTGTGATTGCTTCAATTGCTTGCAAAGCTGAACCGGAACAAATTGGTATATCATCACCAGGGAAATCATATTTTGAAAGTAGTTCACGTACTTCTAGTTCTACCAATTCTAATAGTTCAGCGTCGTCAACTTGATCTTCTTTATTTAAGAAAACTACAATATCAGGAACACCAACTTGTTTAGATAATAAAATATGTTCACGTGTTTGTGGCATTGGTCCATCTGCTGCAGATACAACTAAAATTGCACCATCCATTTGAGCAGCACCAGTAATCATATTTTTTACGTAATCTGCGTGGCCTGGACAGTCTACGTGTGCATAATGACGAGTTTCAGTTTCGTATTCTACATGTGCAGTATTAATAGTAATACCACGCGCCTTTTCTTCAGGAGCAGTATCAATTTGATCGTACGATTTTAGGTCAGCACCACCAACTAGTGATAAAGCCGCTGTAATAGCTGCGGTTAATGTAGTTTTTCCATGATCAACATGACCAATTGTACCTATATTTACATGCGGTTTACTACGTTCGAATTTTTCACGTGCCATTTTAAATAATTCCTTAATAATTAATTTTTTAAGCTTTTAGCGAGTGTTAAAGTTTAGTACCTAAATTGAGCAAAAGCTTTATTTGCTTCAGCGATTTTATGTGTCTCTTGTTTTTTCTTAATAGTATTTCCTACTTCATTTGAGGCATCAATAATTTCATTTGCTAAATTTATCGACATTGTTCGACCATTTCGTTCACTAGCATATTTAATAAGCCAACGTAAAGATAAATTTGTAGCTCTGAAACCGTTAACTTCAATTGGAATTTGATAAGTAGATCCACCAACACGTCTTGCTTTTACTTCAATGCGAGGACTAGTATTTTTTACAGCTTTTTCAAAAATTTCTAATGGTTCTTTATTTGTACGATTTTTTATAATTTCAAATGATTCAATAATAATTTTTTGAGCTAAATTTTTCTTTCCTGATTTTAAAATTCGAGAAATAAATAGACTAACTAAATAGCTATTATAAACAGAGTCCACTTGAGGAAATCTTTTTTTTGAAATATTTCTACGAGACATATTAGTATTAATATTTTTTATTTTGGTTTTTTTACACCATATTTTGAACGGCCTTGCGTTCTATTTTTTACACCACCACTGTCTAATGTACCTCGAATAATATGGTATCGTACACCAGGTAAATCTTTTACACGACCTCCTCGAATTAAAACTACTGAATGCTCTTGTAAGTTATGGCCTACTCCAGGTATATAAGCAGTTACTTCAAACCCAGATGTTAAACGTACACGAGCTACTTTTCGAATTGCTGAATTTGGTTTTTTTGGTGTTGTTGTATACACCCTTGTACAGACTCCTCGGCGTTGAGGGCAGTTTACTAATGCAGGACATTTTGTTTTTTTACGAATTTGAGTACGTCTTGAACGAACTAATTGTTGGATTGTAGGCATACTATTTTTTTTAATTACAATAAAGTTACTCTAATTTTAAACCATATTTTTTCATAAATCTATCCACACGCCCTTCACTATCAATAATTTTTTGTGAACCTGTATAGAATGGATGGTTACCGGCCCAAACATCTATTTGAATCTCAGGTTTTGTAGACCCTGTTGTAAAAATAACTTTCCCATCACAAAATACTTTTGCTTCCGGGTACCATTTCGGATGAATTTCTTTTTTTGGCATAATATTAAATTTATATTAAAATTAACGTTTTGAATATTGAGGTGCTTTTCTTGCTTTTCTTAGCCCATATTTTTTACGTTCTTTAATACGAGCATCACGTGTTAGAAGACCACTTTTTTTTAAAACAGCACGAGAGTCAGGTTCTAATTTAGCAATCATTCTAGCTACTCCTAATTGAATAGAATCTGTTTGACCTGTTAACCCACCACCATTAACTAATACAGTAATATTATATTTTGTTTCCATTTCTAAAACTTTAAACGGTTCAAAAATTTTATTTAAATAGATAGTATTGTACTGTAGATATTTTTCACCAACAACATTATTAATTAATAGTGTTCCTGTACCAGGTTGCATAAAGACTCTCGCTGTAGATTGTTTTCTACGGCCGATGCCAATATTTTTCTTTTCAAAACTGAGTTCAAACTCTTTAACCATAATTCTTTTTAAAAATTAATTAATTCGGGTTTTTGTGCTTGGTGTAAATGTTCTGGTCCTTCTATTACTTTAAGACGAGTGTACATTTTTCTTCCAAGAACTCCTTTAGGAAGCATTCCTTTAACTGCTTTTTCAATAATTCGTTCCGGAATACGTTTTTGAAGTATTTTAAACGTTTCTATTTTCATTCCACCTGGTCTTCCAGAGTGCCGTCTATAAATTTTTTGTTTATCTTTATTTCCGCTAATACAAATTTTTTCAGCATTAATAATAACAACGTAATCCCCAATATCAACAGAAGGATAAAAATTAACTTTATTTTTACCTTGTAAAATTGTTGCTACTTCGGTTGAGAGACGTCCAAGTGTTTTATTTTCTGCATCGACTAAATACCATTTCTTCGTCATATGGTTAGAAGAAGGAATAATTGTAGTGTTCATAAAAGTTAACTAATTATTTTAATGAGATTCCTAATTTATTTTTAAGAGCAGCAAAAACTTCATCAGCAGATTTCTGACCAAAGTTTTTGATTCCTTGTAGTTTTTCAGGGGAGTACTTTAATAAGCCAGCCACAGAGTTAATCTGGGCTCTTTTTAGGCAATTATACGATCGTACAGATAGCTGTAACTCTTCAATTGCAATATTTGTATGAGTTTCTGGGATAATTAATTTTGTATCAACCGCAACTTCTTTTACTATGTCCGTAGGTTTATTTCTTATTAATTGTTGAAATATATTAATGATAAATTTGGATGATTCAGAAATAGCTTCTTGAGGAGTAATACTCCCATCAGTCCAAATGTCTAAAATTAAATTTTCATTATTTATTTGTCTATTGTTTGTATAGACATTTTCAATTTTAAAATCGACCTTTTGAATAGGCATAAAAATTGCATCCACTTCAAGAAAATCTGATAATGTTTCTTGGGAGGCTTGATCAACTAAACGATAACCAGTTCCGTATTCTAATTGAAATTCCATTTCAAGAGTGTCATCTGTTGAAATTGTTGCAATATAATGGTTAGGATTAATAATCTCTAAACCTGGAGAAGCTTTAATAGCACTTGCGGTAATTACGCCAGGCCCTTGAATTTTTAATCGTCCAACTTTAGGTTCATTATTTTCATTCTTAAAAACAACTCCTTTTAGATTTAAAATTATTTCAAGGATATCTTCACGAATACCATCAATTGTTGAAAATTCATGTGTTGCACCAGCAATACGAACGGCTGTGATAGCCGTTCCACCAAGGTTACTTAATAGGACTCGTCTTAACAATGTTCCTATTGTAACACCTTGACCAGGGCTAAGTAAATCTAATGAAAATTGACCGTATGTTGCTCCTGATTCAGTTATTTCAGATTTAAGACATTTTATACAAAGATCTGTCATATTTTCAATCTATTTAAATATTAGTGAAATAGTAAGTACGATTATACCCGACGACGTTTTGGGGGTCGACATCCGTTATGCGGAATAGGCGTTACATCTTTGATTGACATAATTTCTAAACCAGCACCTTCAATTGAACGAATTACTGTTTCTCTTCCAGAACCTTGACCTTTTACAACTATTTCAACTTTTTTCAAACCTACATTAATAGCATCTACTGCTGCTTTTTCTGCCGCTATTTGTGCAGCAAATGGTGTACCTTTTCTAGCTCCCTTGAATCCAGAACTGCCAGCAGATGCCCACGAGATTGTATCCCCTTTAACATTACTAATAGTAACGATAGTATTATTAAAAGTTGATTGAATATGAACAATGCCTGTAGATATTTTTTTTTTTACAACTACTTTTTTTACTTTTTGTATCATTTTTTAAGATTTTATTTACTTAAGTACTATAATTTTATTTTTTCTTATTAGATATTGAGCGTTTTGAACCACGTCTTGCACGTGCATTTGTTCGTGTTCTTTGGCCTCGAAGTGGTAAGCTATTTCTATGACGATATCCTCTATAACAATTAATATCATTTAATCGTTTAATATTTAAACCATTAAAACGTCTTAAATCCCCTTCTAATTTTAAATCAGTTGCTTCTAAACTATCTCGTAAGGCTATAGTCTCTTCAGTTGTTAAATCATCTGTTCGACGTTCTGAGCTAATATTAACATTTAAAATTATTTTTTTTGCAGTAGATAAGCCAATTCCATGAATAGACGTTAAAGCAAACGCAATTTGTTTATTTCTTGGTAAATCCACACCTAATAATCTAACCACTTAATTAACTCCTTTAATAATTAACCTTGACGTTGTTTATGTTTTTGATTTTCACAAATTACAAGAATTCTACCATGTCTTTTAATAATACGACATTTCTCACACATTTTTTTTACCGATGGTCGTACTTTCATAATAATTTATACTTTATTTAGATTTTATCATATCTTTATAAATATTAGATAAAACAATACTTCGAATTTCCCGAGTTGTGTCGATGGTTACACCTACTAAAATAAGTAAAGAAGTTGTACCAATTCCTTTTAATACCGAAATATTTAATAGTGTTTCAATAATATTGGGTAAAGTTGCTATTGTTGCTAAGAAAAGTGCACCAATATAGGTAACTCGTTTTATAGTTTGTTTAAAAAAGTATGTTGTTGGTTGGCCTGGTCTAATACCCGGAACAGTGACCGACATTTTTCTTAAATCTCTTGAAATATCCTCAGGATTTAAAATAATTGTAGAATAAAATGAGCTAAATCCTAGAATTAAACCAAAGTAAAAAATCCAGTATACAACTTTTAAAAGTTTTTTTAAAAAATAAAAATTTATCTCCGGTAAAAATCCAGAATTTATAAAATATACCGGGAGAACCAATAAAGTTGCCGTAAAGATAATAGGCATTACTCCTGCTTGATTAAGTCGAAGTGGGATATAATTTGCTGGTGGTAAATTAGTTCCAAAAGCACTATTTTGACTTACATTTAATTCTTTAGAAGAGACTAGTGGAACTAATCGTATACTTTCTTGTAGATAAACAATGCCACTGATTGCGATAAAGAAAATACTACACAGTAAAAATTTTAATTCTAAAGTAAATACAAACTCTTGATTTGAAATGATACTTTTTATCAAATTGGGTAAATTTGATACAATATTTGTAAAAATTAAAATGGATGAACCATTACCAATACCGTATTCTGTTATTATTTCACTAAGCCACATTACAATTATAGCACCTGTTGTCAAGTAAATAACAATTTGTCCAGCTAAAATAAAGTTACAATTAAATAGTATGGTTTTAAAAAATAAAGCGATTAGACTACTTTGAATTACAGCCCATCCTAGACTAAGAAAACGTGTAATTTGTGTAATTTTCTGCCGACCTTCAGGACCTTCATCTTTTTGTAATTTTTGTAATTTTGGGTTTGTACTAACTAATATTTGCATCAAAATTGATGCATTAATATAAGGAAAGATATTTAATGTGAATAACCCAATTATAATGATTTTACCCCCAGAAAAAGTGTTTAAAAAACTTGCAATTGGGCTATTTTTAAGAAAATCTGAAATATATTGTTGATCAATTCCGGGAACAGGTATAAATGTCCCTAATCTAATTAAAATTAATAAACTTAAGGTAACTAATATCTTAGAACTTAATTCTTTAGGAATTATTTTCTTTTTTCTATCACTAACCATAATTGTATTTTTAAATAAGAGTTATGCTAAATGCTCTAAAGAAACATCACGCTTTTTTGAAATGTCAGATTTTGTCGTTAAATGGTTTAATGCATCAATTGTTGCACGGGCATTGTTTAATAAATTATTTGAACCTAGTTGCTTTGCAATAACATTTTTAACACCAGCTACTTCTAAAACAGTTCTAACAGCTCCTCCAGCAATAACACCTGAACCTTCAATAGAGGGACGCATAATAATGTTACAGGCGCCAAATTTCCCTGAGATATTATGTGGAATACTAAGTGATTTAGTTAACGGTACTGTAATTAAGTTCTTTTTTCCGTCTGTTTTTGCTTTTTTAAATGCATTAATAACATCATCTGCTTTAGCAACTCCTACCCCAACTTGTCCATTCTCGTCACCTATAACAACAATGGCTCTAAAACTTAATTTTTTACCACCTTTTGTTACTTTTGAAACACGGCTGATTTGAATTAATCGTTCTTCAAGTTGTTTTTGGTGAATTTTTTTATTTTGCTTAGGATTTTTTTTAATGGGTTTTACTTCTTTTGAATCAGAATTCATATTTATTTTTAACTAAGATTTCTAAAATTTTAAACCTTCTGCGCGTGCTCCATCAGCAATCGCTTTAATTTGACCATGGTATAAATAAGGACCACGGTCAAAAATAATTTGATTAATATTTTTTTCTAAGCAAAGGTTTGCTATTTTTTGTCCAAGAATTTTAGCAGATATACACGAATTTGTATTAATCTTAACATTATTAGATTTAAAATCAGGACAATTTGTTGAATAAGAAACTAAAGTTTGTGAATTTATATCATCAATAATTTGAGCATACAAGTATATATTTGAACGGAATACAGAAAGACGAGGTCGTTCTGACGTACCTTTTATTGAACCACGTAAACTTTGACGTTTACGAAATAATTTTTTTGATAATTTCATTTTTTATTTTTTACCAGATTTTCCTGCTTTACGTTTAACAATTTCACCTTGGAATAAAATGCCTTTTCCTTTATAGGGTTCTGGTGGGCGCCAACCTCTAATTTTTGAAGCTAATAATCCTAACTCTTGTTTGTCACAGCCTTTTAAAACTAAAGTTGTATTTTTTATAATATTTACAGTTATTGAAGACGGAATAATTATTTCAACCGGATGACTATAGCCTAAGTTTAACGTTAATATTTGATTTTGAACAGTTCCTCTATAACCAACACCTACTAAAATTAAAGTTATTGTAAATTGAACTGAAACACCAATGACCATATTATTAATTAAAGATCTATATAGACCTTGTAATGCTTGTGTATTTCGATTTTTAATTTTTGAACTAACCTTGATTTTTCCCTCTATTTCTTTTATTTCAATAAATTTAGGTATTACTAAATTTAGTTCACCAAATTTACCCTTAATTTTTAAATTAAGGTTATTATAAATGGTTTCAACATTTGATGGAATAACAACAGGTAATTTACCAATACGTGACATAATACTTTTTAATTACCAAATATAAAATAAGACTTCTCCACCAACTCCAAGTTCACGTGCTTTGATATTTGTCATTAAACCTTGAGAGGTCGAGATTACAGCGATTCCTAGATTCCCTAAAATATTGGGTAAATTTTTTGAGTTTGAGTATACGCGTAATCCAGGCTTACTGACTCTTGTAATTTTTGAAATAACTGGCGAACGTTTAAAGCCTTTATATTTCATTGATATTAGTAGAAATTCTCTTGAATTTTCAATATATATTTCAAATTGATCTATGTAACCTTCATCTTTTAAGATTTGTGATATGTTATTTGAAATTTTTGTGTACGGAATTTTAACAATTTGATGTTTTACCATATTAGCATTTCTAATCCGTGTTAACATATCAGAAATTGTATCAATAATCATAAAGTTTTTTATTTTATTTATTAATCATTAAATGGGAATCCCAAAGCTTTTAATAATGCTTTACCTTCAACTTTTGTCTTAGCTGTTGTTACAATGTTAATACCTAGCCCTTTTGTTTGATCGATATCTTCATAGTTAATTTCTGGAAAAATTAATTGTTCTAGAATTCCTAAATTAAAGTTTCCATGACGATCAAAACGTTTTGAACTTATACCTCGAAAATCACGAATTTGGGGTAATGTTAGATTAACTAATTTATCTAGAAAAGAATACATACGTTCTCCACGTAGTGTAACAGTAACACCTAGATCCATTTTTTCACGAATTTTAAAACCTGCAATTGATTTTTTACTTTTTGTAACAACAGGCTTTTGGCCAGTAATTACTGTAAATTCTTGGATTGATTTTTTTAATGTGTTGCTATTACTTGCCAATAGGCCTAAACAGCGATTAATTTGTATTTTTTCTATTTTGGGTATTTGTTGACAATTTGTATACCCTAATTCTTCAGTTAATTTCGGAATTACTTCTTCAGTATATAAAATTTTCAATCTTTGAATCATTATTAAATTTTTAAACAAATTTATTTTTTAGAGAGTATTTTAACATTTGAATGATGTAGAGGAGCTTCTATTTGTCTAATTTCACCAATATCACCTTCTTTATTTGGTTTTACGTGTTTATATTTTAAATTAATTCCTTTAATAAGTATTTTTCCTGTGTTTCGAAATAATTTAATCACTTCCCCAGTTTTATTTTTGTCAAACCCCGTAATAACTTGAACATTGTCACCAATCTTTATAGGAAGGATCATCTATAAAACCTCCGGTGCTAAAGAAACTATTTTAAAGAAGTCTTTATCACGAATTTCTCGTGCAACAGGTCCAAAGATTCGGGTTCCTTTTGGATTACTATCGGTATTTACGATTACTGCAGCATTATCGTCAAATTTAATTAACATACCATCATTTCTACGAATAGATTTCTTTGTTCGAATAATAATAGCTCTCACAATATCGGAACGTTTAACAGGCATATTAGGAACTGACTCTTTAACAACACCAATAATAGTATCGCCAATGCTTGCATACTTTTTACTACCGCCTAACACTCGAATACACATAATTTTGCGTGCACCTGTATTGTCTGCTACTGTTAATATAGTTTGTGGTTGAATCATAAATATTTAATATTAACTAACTAATGAGGACTTAGAAATTATTTTTACTAAAACCCATCGTTTTCTTTTACTTAAGGGTCTTGATTCCTTAACAAGAACTTGGTCTCCGATGTTACATTCTTGATTTTCATCATGGGCTAAATATCTTTTTGTCTTAACCATAATTTTTGAGTAAATTGGGTGTGAATACCGACTTTCTACATTGACAACAATTGTTTTATCCATTTTATTACTAATAACTATACCAACTTTTTCTTTTACTGGCATTTAGAACTCCTGACTTGAAAAAACTGTTTGTAAAATATTTTTGTGCTCTATTGTTAATAATTGAACAAGTTTATGTTTTAAATGTTTAATTTCATGTGATTTAAATGGTTGACGAGTAGATTTTTTAAACCGTAAATCAAATAATTCTTTTTTAGTTTTTAAAATTTCATCTCGTAACCCATTATCTTTTAAAAAAGAAATCTCTTTTATTTGAGGTAAAGACATAATTAGTTTTCCTTTAAGATAAATTTTGTTTTAATAGGTAATTTGTAAGTAGCTAATTTCATAGCAATTTGTGATTCTTTAAGTGATAGTCCTGATAATTCAAACATTACTGTTCCTGGTTTTACTACTGCTACCCAATAATCTACAGAACCTTTACCGGCACCCATTCGTGATTCTGCTGCTCGTGCCGTAACACTTTTATCCGGAAAGATTTTAATCCATAGTTTACCTTTTCGTTTTGTATAACGTGCGATTGTTCTGCGTGTTGCTTCAATCTGACGTGAAGTTATCCAACTTGGTTCTAAGGCTTGTAAGCCATAATCACCAAAACTAACTTTGTTTCCTCGCGTAGCAATACCTGTCATTCTTCCTCGATGAAATTTTTTATATTTTGTTCTTTTTGGACTCATTATCATAACAATATACCTATATGTAGTAATAATAAAACTATTGTTTCATTAAAATTTCGTTTTTAAATAACCAAACTTTAATACCTAAAATACCGTAGATTGTATTAGCTTCTTTTGTAGCATAATCAATATCTGCTCTTAGTGTTTGTAATGGTAATCGTCCTTCTCGGATCCACTCACTTCTAGCCATTTCTGCTCCATTTAATCGTCCAGAAACTTGAATTTTAATTCCTCGTACTTTTGCTACTTCCGCTCTTTGCATAGCTTTTTTAATAGCTCGTCTAAAAGCAATTCTCTTTTGTAGCTGTTCTGCAACATATTCACCTAATAAAGAAGCACTTAAATCAGCATTTTCGATTTCAAGCACATTGACTCTGATTTGTCGATCCTTAGGTAAAATTTTCTTTAAGTTTGATGATAAAGTTTCAATGCCCGTTCCGCCCTTACCTACAAGAATACCAGGTCGTGCTGTCTCAATATTAATTTCTATTTGATCACCAAGGCTATTTCGACTTATGTGAATGTCTGAAATACTTGCTCTAGTTATATATGATTTTAAATACGTTCTAATTTGATCATCTTCTTTTAGTAAAATTGAATATTTGTTCAAATTACTAAACCATGAAGATTTATGCTTTTGTGTAATTCCTAACCGAAAACCTAACGGATGTGTTTTTTGACCCACTAATAAAATCCTTAATATTAAAAAATATAAGATGAATACTTAAACAATTGATTTTACAGTTATTGTTATATGGCATGTAGGTTTCAATATTTTGTATGCCCTACCCTGTGCTCTTGGTCGTATTCGTTTTAATTTAGGACCTTCATTTGCATAAGCAGTTTCTACAATTAGATTCTTTTTTTCTAATCCTAAGTTATTTTGAGCATTTGCAGCTGCTGAGTGTAATACTTGCCAAATAGGTGCACATGAACGATAAGGCATAAATTCTAACATCATAAGAGCTTCTTGGTATGAACGGCCTCGAATTTGATCTAGGACTCTTCTAACTTTATAGGGAGATATTCTAATGTATTTTGCTATTGCTTTTGTAGATTGTTTTTCTGACATATGAAATTACCTTAACGTTTTGCTTTTCTATCTGTTTTAATATGAGAACGAAACATTCTTGTTGGAACAAATTCACCTAATTTATGGCCTACTAATTGGTCGTATATAAAAATAGGTACATGTTGTTTTCCATTGTATACGGCAATGGTATGGCCGACCATTATGGGTAATATAGTAGATGATCGTGACCAAGTTTTAATTGTTTCTTTACTGTTTGTTAAATTTTGTGAGTTTACTTTTTTTAACAGGTGATAGGCAACAAAGGGTCCTTTTTTAATTGAACGTGACATCTTTAAAAGAATTATCCTTAAGTTAAATGATTAATTAATACGACGTATAATATACGCGCTACTCGCTTTTTTCGTATTCCGTGTTTTTTTACCTAAAGCGGGTTTTCCCCAAGGAGTTAAGGGACGACTACGACCAACAGGAGTTCTACCTTCTCCACCACCATGTGGATGATCACATGGATTCATTACAGAACCTCGAACCGTAGGTCTTATACCTAACCATCGTGTACGACCAGCTTTTCCACTTTGAATTAAAATTGCTTCATTATTACCAACTTCACCAATAGTAGCAAAGCATTCTTTATGAACTAATCTAATTTCTTTTGAAGGTAATCGTAGCGTAACATAATTTCCTTCTTTAGCTAGAACCTTCGCCGAAGTTCCTGCTGAACGCACTATTTGACCACCTTTAGATTTAATTAATTCAATGTTATGAACTGACGTACCTAATGTAATTAAATCTAGCGGTAAAGCATTACCAATTTTTAATGCAACATTTTTTCCAGACATTACTTTATCGCCAATATTTAGACTATTTGGTTGTAAGATATAGCGTTTTTCTCCATCTTTATAATGTAGTAATGCTATACGCGCATTTCTATTTGGATCATACTCAATTGATGCAACTGTTGCTTCTACATCATATTTGTTACGTTTAAAATCAATTAAACGATAGCGTTTTTTATGCCCACCACCACGGTGGCGGATAGTTATAATCCCACGGTTGTTTCGACCTTTGTTTCTTTGATTTTTTCTGATTAAACTTTTTTCAGGTTTATTCGTTGTAACATCATCAAAGGTAGAAAGAATACGGTTTCTTGTTCCTGGTGTATATGCTTTATAAAGGCGAATACTCATAAATTTTTATTATTATCTATTTTTAATTCTCAGCAAATAAGTTTATTATATTTCCTTCTGATAAAGTGACAATAGCTTTTTTGTAATGAGGTTTCCAACCAACATATTTACCTACACGTCGTTTTTTCTTCGGTAACTGTACTGTGTTTACCTTAATTACCTTGACGTTAAATAAATATTCAATTGATTGCTTAATTGTATTTTTATTTGATTTTGGATCCACAATAAAACTATATTTGTTATTTTCTAATAAATGTGTTGCTTTATCACTAATAATTGGGCAATGAATAATATTAGATGCATTACTTATATTAATTGATTCTTTAGCCACAATAAACCTCACTTATTATTTTTAAAACGGGTAATGTCATTATAATTTGTTCTGATTTTAGTAAGCTTAAAGTATTTAAATTAGATGCTAAAATAAGATCAACATTTTTTATATTTCGCGAAGCTAAATATAATTTTTTTGGTTTTTTTGAAACAACAATTAACGTTTTTTTAGTTAAAGAAATTTGATGCTCATTAAAAACAGTTAACAATTCTTTTGTTTTATTTACGTTTAAAATATCTTCATTAACAATTGAGATATCATTACGATGGTTATATAATAATGTTTGGAGTGCTAAATTTCTTTCTTTCTTATTTAATTTGATTTTTATTATTTTTGGTTTTGGGCCAAAAATAACCCCACCACCACGCCATAATGGTGAACGGTTAGAACCAGCACGAGCACGGCCTGTACCTTTTTGACGCCAAGGTTTTCTTCCTCCACCACGAACTTCACTACGAGTTTTTGTTGAACTAGTTCCTTGTTTCTTTAGAATTGCATGCCGTACAATATCCTTATGAATAACATAGTTACCTGAGTTTTCTAAAACCTTTAATTCAAGAGTACACTCTTGAGTGGGTACTTGTTCATTTTTATTTAAAATATTATATGTAAGCAGCTTTTGAACCGTCATAATTTATTTAAATTTTGTAATATTTACTAAGTTTCCAGGTTTACCCGGAACTGAACCTTTAACAATTAAAATATTTTCTTCAATATTTACTTGGATAATTTGTAATTTTTTAATACTTGTTTGTTTATTCCCTAATTGACCTGCCATTTTTTTACCAGGTAAAACACGCCCAGGTGATGTTCCCATACCAATAGAACCCGGAGCTCTATGGTTTTTTGAACCATGAGTCATTGGACCACGGGCAAAATTATGACGTTTTTGTAAACCAGTAAATCCTTTACCTGACGTTTTACCACAAATATTAATAAGTTGACCAATAGTAAAAGAGCCTAGGTTAATAGTTTGACCTAAAGTAAATTCTTCAGGGTTATCCACTGGGTATTCTCTAAGATACTTTAAAGGTGAAATATCTGATTTTTGTAAATGTCCAAGTTCCGGTTGAGTTATTACACTTGATTTTACGTTTCCATAGCCAATTTGAATTGCATTGTAACCGTCAGTTAAAAGAGTTTTAACTTGTGTAACAACACATGGCCCTACTTTAATAACTGTTACAGGTATAATTTTACCAGACTCATCAAAAATTTGAGTCATACCAATTTTATTCCCCAAAATACCTAAAGACACAATTTTGCTCCAGAATTATTTTTAATTTAAAATACTTATTTAAGAAAAAATATTTTAAGAATATTTAATTTAAACATATTAAATTTAAATTAAATACTATTTTTTGTCTATGTATGTTACATCTACACTTTTAATTTAAGAACTTTATAAGACGGATACCACGCCTACTTGAAATATGGGGTTTCATTTAAAGTCTTATTAATAGTTACATAATAAAAGGAATTAATATGGGAAAAGTTGTAGGAATTGATTTAGGAACAACAAATTCTGTTGTAGCTATCATGGAAGGTGGTAAACCTACTGTAATTGCAAATGCCGAGGGACTAAGAACAACTCCTTCCATTGTCGCTTATACGAAAAAAGAAGAACTATTAGTTGGACAAATTGCAAAACGACAAGCAGTTATTAATGCAGAAAATACTTTCTTTTCAGTAAAACGTTTTATTGGATCAAAAGCTAGTGAAATTAGTTCTGAATCTAAAGAATTACCTTATAGCGTAATTGAAGATTCAAAAGGTAATATTAAAATTAACTGTTCTAACTTAAATAAAGAATTTAGTCCAGAAGAATTATCAGCGCAAATATTACGAAAGTTAATTCATGATGCAAGTACTTATTTAGGGCAGCCTGTTACAGAAGCGGTTATTACAGTTCCCGCTTATTTTAATGATTCACAGAGACAAGCAACAAAAGATGCTGGAAAAATTGCAGGTATAGATGTCTTAAGAATTATTAATGAGCCCACAGCAGCTTCATTAGCTTATGGGTTAGATAAAAAAGACAATGAGACAATTCTTGTCTTTGACTTAGGCGGTGGTACATTCGATGTTTCAATTTTAGAAGTTGGTGATGGTGTATTTGAAGTACTATCCACATCAGGAGATACCAATTTAGGTGGTGATGATTTTGATAAGATACTTGTTAATTGGTTAGTAAAAGATTTTAAACAAAAAGAAGGAATTGATTTAATTAAAGATCCCCAAGCTTTACAAAGATTAACCGAAGCTTCTGAAAAAGCAAAAATTGAATTATCTAGTGTTTTCGAAACAACTATCAGTTTACCATTTATTACAGCTAATGAAACTGGACCAAAACACATAGATACTACTATTACAAGAGCTAAATTTGAAGATTTATGTGACGCTTTAATAAACCGTTGTCGCATTCCTGTTGAAAAAGCGATTAATGATGCCTCAATTGATAAAACAAAAATTGATGAAGTTGTTTTAGTTGGTGGTTCAACTAGAATACCTGCAATCCAAAAACTAGTAGAAAATATAACAAATAAAAAACCTAATCAAACTGTAAACCCAGATGAAGTAGTTGCAATTGGTGCCGCAATTCAAGGTGGGGTCTTAGCAGGTGAAGTTAAAGATATTTTATTACTTGACGTAACTCCGTTATCGTTAGGAGTAGAAACGCTAGGTGGGGTAATGACAAAAATTATTGCTAGAAATACTACAATTCCTACTAAAAAATCTGAAGTTTTTTCAACAGCGATTGACAATCAACCTAATGTTGAAATTCACGTTTTACAAGGTGAACGAGAAATGTCACAAGATAATAAAAGCTTAGGTAACTTTAGACTGGATGGTATTCCATTAGCCCCAAGAGGAGTTCCTCAAGTTGAAGTAACGTTTGATATTGATGTAAATGGTATTTTATCAGTAAATGCTAAAGATAAAGGAACTGGGAAAGAACAATCTATTACTATTCAGGGAGCTTCTACACTTAATGATGAAGAAGTGGAGGAAATGGTAAACAACGCGGAACAATATGCCGTACAAGACAAAGAAAAACGCGAAAAAATTAATTTTAGAAATCAGGCTGATTCATTATGCTACCAGTCAGAAAAACAAATTAAAGAATTAGATGATAAAATAGATGTAAGTCAAAAAGTTACAGTAGAAGAACTAATCGAAAAAATACGTAAAAATATCGAAACTGATAATACTGAAGAATTAAAACTTCAAATAGATGAATTACAAAAGTTTATGACAGAAATTGGAAATAAACTATATAGTAATGATTCTGAAGTACCAAATGAAAAAGTATCATCCACTTCTGATTCTGTTATTGACACGGATTTCCAAGAAGAATAAATAAAAAAAGATGCTTAATAAGCATCTTTTTTTATTCGGAATCTACTATTATACATTCAGTTGTTAAAATCATACTTGCAATTGATGATGCATTTTGAAGTGCGGAGCGAGTTACTTTAGCAGGATCCACAATTCCAAATTCATACATATTTCCAAATGTATTTTTTGCAGCATTATATCCAATCTCAAATTTTGACTCTTGAACTTGTTCAACAATAACATGACCATTTACACCAGCATTTTCTGCAATTCTGCATAATGGTGCAACAATTGCCCTTGCCATAATTAAAGAGCCTATTAGTTCATCTTCCTTTAAATTAGTTTTTGCCCAAATCACTAAATTATTGGCTAAATGAGCTAAAGTTACTCCCCCGCCAGGAACAATACCTTCTTCGACCGCAGCGCGTGTTGCATTAATAGCGTCTTCAAGACGTAACTTTTTATCCTTCATTTCCGTCTCAGTGACCGCTCCAACTTTTATAACAGCAATTCCACCAGATAATTTAGCAATCCGGTCTTGAATTTTATCTTTATCATAACTTGTTTCAATTGTTGCTAATTGTTTACGAAGTTGGTCACAACGAATTGTAATAGCTTGCTCTGTTCCATCAGCTACAATTATTGTTGTTTCTTTTCCTACAATAATTCGGCGTGCTTGTCCAAAGAACTCAAGTTGAATTTTATCTAAAGTTAATCCTGCATCTTCAGTAATAATAGTACTATTTGTTAAGATAGCAATATCTTCTAAAAATAACTTACGAGATTCTCCAAAGCCAGGAGCTCGTAAAGCAACAACATTTATAATTCCTCTTAACTTATTTAAGATTAATGTTGCTAAAGCTTCTTTTTCAATGTTTTCAGCAATTAGTAACAATGGCCGTTTTGTTTTTGTAACTAATTCTAAAATTGGAAGTAATTCTTGCTGAACTAAAGTTATCCTTTTATCAGTTAGTAAAATTAAAGGATTATCATAAATTGCTTCCATTTTATCTGTGTCGGTAATGAAGTAAGGTGATATAAAACCTTTTTCAATTTTCATACCTTCAGTTACTTCAAGTTCGGTATGGATTGTTTCCCCCTCTTCCAATGAAATTACTCCGTCTTTTCCTACTTTTTCAAGTGCATCTACAATTAATTGTCCTATAGCAGGATCATTACCAGCTGATATAGAAGCAACTTGATATATAGATTCTAAATCTTCAACAGGCTCTGCAAATTCATTAATTTTATTAATTAAATACTGAGTAGCTTTTTCTAACCCTAATTTAATTCCAATTGGATTTGCCCCAGCAGCGATATTTTTTAATCCTTCTTTTACGATAGCATAGGCTAATACAGTTGCAGTTGTAGTTCCATCACCTGCAACATCATTTGTTTTCGCAGCAGCTTGTCGAATTAATGAAACACCAGTATTTTCAATACGATTTGCTAAATGAATTTCTTTAGCAATTGTAACACCATCATTTACAATTTGCGGACTACCCTGTTGTTTTTCTAAAACTACATTTCTTCCTTTTGGTCCCAAGGTTACAGAAACTGCTTCCACCATAATCTCCATTCCACGTAGTAAGGCCCGACGAGCATTATCTTGATACAATATTTTTTTAGGCATAAAATGATATATATGTATATAAAAATAGTATTATAAATAAATAATATTTACAACTAAATAATTAGGATTAAAAAAATTATTTAAAATTAGTACTTTACTAAATAGTCTTTTTTATTGTATAATCATTATTAATAATAAACTTTGGGCTTGTAGCTCAGTGGACTAGAGCACGTGGCTACGAACTACGGTGTCAGGGGTTCGAATCCCTTCTTGCCCAATTTTTTAATATAAGCATAGTAGTATCAAAATCATAAATTTTTTACGTCATATGGGGTGTCGCCAAGTGGTAAGGCTGTGGACTTTGACTCCGCCATTCGTAGGTTCGAATCCTGCCACCTCAGTTAAATAAAATTCTCCGCTAGAAAATTTTATAAATTAACCCAAATTTTTTTAAGTTTAACATTAAAAGAATATCATAATCAATAAAAGTAAAAAAAGATATGGATGAAAAAAAATCTCAAAAAAATAATAAAATGGATGAAAAAATTAGGCAAAGTAGTGCTAGTATTCAATTTGTTAAAGGTATTTTAGAAAAAGTAGTACCCGAAGTTTACTTAACAAGGTCAAGAGATGGTGGTACAGGTAAAGCAAAATTTAAGTTTATAAATCCAAATATTTTAGACGAAAGTACTTTATTTAATGACGGAGAAATTACCGGAATGTATATGATAGACATTGAAGGGATAATAGAAACATCTAATATTATTGCTATATTCAAATTCGGTCAACCAGAGTCTCTTGAAGCAATCTATACTATGTATAGCCTAAAAGAATGGGATAGGTTCATGAGATTTATGGACCGATATAGTTTATCAAACGGTCTTCTTTTTAGAAAAACAGAATAGCTTATTTATAAAATGGGACTTTAAGATTAAAACAGGTGGTACGGTTCAAATCTGAGTACCACCTTATTAAAAAAAATTAATATAGCCACAGTTCAGCAAAAATATCTGGATATTCTTTCGAATTAGTGCTTTTTTTTCTATAATAAATTAAAAGAAAGAAATTGATTGAT
>Ga0307985_10000402_pt1 | contig 25980 bp, 18 predicted proteins | sample EllFjometageno80_FD_203155 | JGI IMG/M metagenome (GOLD analysis project Ga0307985, IMG submission 203155) | Marine microbial communities from Ellis Fjord, Antarctic Ocean - #80 | ecosystem: Environmental > Aquatic > Marine > Unclassified | place: Southern Ocean | collected 2014-10-09 | reverse complement strand
TACCCTAGATCCGCGACTTCTCCAGGCCGCAACGGCACTTGACACGCGTACCAGCGGCCCACTCCGATAGGCGGGCGTTTCGGCGCCAGGCTTTCGATTTCTCCGCGTTCCTGGTCAGAAACACATGACTCCCAATACTTTGGTACACGTGCCAAACCGACGCGATGGGAAACAGGCGAAAGGTTCGAGGCGCTGCGTTCTAGAGTTGCGAGGTGACATCACTGCGCTCGATCGGCTACCTGGGGCCCCACGGCACCTTCACTGAGCAGGCGGTGCTCTCTGAGCCCGACCTGGCCGAATGCGCCGGCAAACTGTTTAGCTCCATGCCCGCGGTCTTGAACGCCGTCGAGAGCGGCGAGCTCGACTTGGGGTTCGCTGCGATCGAGAACAGCATCGAAGGCACCGTCAATGCAACGATCGACACGCTCGCATTCTCGTCGAACTTACTGATCCAGCGGGAGGTCGTCATCCCGATCTCGATGGAGCTACTGGTTGCCCCCGGCAGCACCCTCGAGTCGATCGAGACAGTCGTGTCGTTCCCACACGCCATTGCGCAATGTCGAGTCTGGCTGGCCGAACATCTCCCGGGCGCTCGCCACAGCGCGGCGAACTCAACGGCCGACGCCGTCGAGCTCGTGGCCAAGGCCCAAGATCCAACGGTTGCCGCTATTGGCAATCGACTGGCTGGGTCGATCTATGGCCTGGCCGAGTTGGCGAACAGCATCGAAGACACCGAAGACAACCAGACACGCTTCGTCACCGTTGCTCGCCGGGGTGTCCCCAAGATCACGGGCAATGACAAGACCTCGATCGTGATCTTTCAGCGTGATGACCGCCCGGGCTCGTTGCTGTCGATCCTGCAAGAATTCTCGGCCCGCCAGATCAACCTTTCTAAGCTCGAGAGTAGGCCCACCAAAAAGGGCTTGGGTAACTACTGTTTCATTATGGATCTAGACGGGCACATCTCCGATGCCGTCGTGGCTGACGCCTTGAAAAACATTATGGCCAAACAAGCCGAGGTCAAGTTTTTAGGCTCCTACCCCACCGCCGGAACCGGGGCGACCGAGGTTCGTGCCGAAGCCAACGCCGCGTGGCAATCCGCTGAAGACTGGCTCGCAGGCGTGCGATCTCAGATCAATGACTGAAGCATCCGCCCCTGTACCACCGGTTGCACCGTTAGCAGAACGCATCATCTTTGCGCTACGCCAAGCCGCCCTACTTGGTGTCGCCTTGCTGGTCGCAGGTCTCGTGACCGAACGCCTGCGCCCCGACCAAGTACTTGACCGCGGCATCGCCTCGACCCCATTTCTGTGGGCCATCGTCCTGTGGCTGGCAGCGCTGCTCTTCAACGCGATTGCGTTCGAGCGACCACAGACCCGGGCGCTCGAAGGCCTGCCTCTGTTCGCCGCATCAGGTGCTGGCGCTGTGGTGTTCCTGGCCGGCCTCATCACTCTGGACGGTGGCTCATTTGGCCGCCGATTCATCTATCTCTTCGCCACGGGCTTGGGCGCCATCATGTTCTGGTGGGCTGTCCTCAGTCTGGGCTTCCTGGTCACCCAACGCCTACGGGCGTAGCCGACGCCTTCCCACTGCTCTGGCACCAATGATGTAACCATCTGTGTCTGACACAAGGGATGTAACCATCTGTGTCTGACACAGATGGTTAGTGGTTTGTGGTTGCGGCGTCAAAGGTAGAACGAGCCCTGGCAGCATCGCCGTCGGCAATCATCGACGCAATGCCTATGGCATCTAACGAGCTGCCCGTCCGGTCGACGAGCACCGGAGGGCCGTCCCAGCTGTGCTGCCACGAGAACGCGCCTGTTGCCGCGGCCGCCTCGACCACGACACATCGTGCCCATTTAGTGCGACGCTCCGTTGAGTCCTTGATTGATTTCAAGCAGGCTTCCATCGAACCGTCGACCTGTGCCCACTCGCCATTGGCGGACCACGCCAAGGCTCGTTCGAGCTGATCGTCTGCCGGGATCTCGTCGTCGAAGACCATCGACGCCAGGCTCTGAGTCTTGACCGAGTACACCTGCTCGACAAGTTGCTCCCATGATTGCGGTTCAGTGCGGTGGGTCATCAGCTTTTTCGCCCACGACCCGACAGCGATCTTGACTGACTTGGCTTCGGGGTCGAGCAGGGTGTGTGCCCTCTCGTCGGCCCGCTCGACAGTAACGCGAGCCGATTCCGCTGACCAGGATTCGACTCGTGCGATCCGTTCGGATGCCGTCAGGTGAAGTTCAAACTCGTTGCGCTCTTTGGCTCCGCGACGTTCAACGTCGCGCTCACGCTCCTCGGCACGAGTCTGCGATGCAAGCAACTCGCCAAAGCCGCCAAACATGTCGTCCGGGTGCATCTGGTTCTGCAGTGCTGGCACGACATATTCGCGAAGCATCTGATCGAAAGCCACCGCGGTGTCGTCAAGCTTGTGCAGTGCCGATAACAAGGCCGCTGTGCCATAGCCCGTAGCCGCAACGCGATCCGCAGCTTCTTCCTGCGCTACGCCCACGCCGCCGACGCTACGGAACATCTTGCGGGCATAAGAGCCGTAGACACCGTTGATCGGGCCTTGCCGTTCGATCGAAATTAGGTCGCCGGCGGCCCGCAGGCTGCGGTGGGCGCGAACACCTTCTTCGATACCCACATCCACATAGTGGCCCAACTCGTGGGCGAGTAATGCGGCTAGTTCCTGACGAGTCATCGATTGCAGGTACGGGAGCCCAATGGCGAGAGCGCTCTTCTCAACCTTGCGACCGAAGTACCGAGTCGACTCGGTGATGTCAAAATCGGCTGTGGTGACGAGGTAGATCGCATCGGGCATGGGTGCGCCAACCTGGTCCGCGACCTGTTGCACGAACCTGGTTAATGCAGGTTCGACAGCGCCGACCTTTATGCCATCGGGTTCTTTGAAGGCATCATTCTTCGCGGTGAGAAGCCCCCAGGACAGGCCAGCAACCAACACCGCAGCAGCTGTGAACAGGCGTGAGAACCTGCCGGTCAAAGTGTAGAAGAGGCTAAGGCCAATCAGGATGCTGCTCACACCGATGGCAAAGGCGTAGAAACCAGCCTGCCAACGTCTTACCCGAACGCCCTTAGTCGGATCACTCCCGACGTTGGGCTTGTGGATCTTTTCGGGTTTGGTCGCGATGTCGTTCATAGAGAGTCCGATCAAAGGGACGTCGATGAGGGTACTTCCCTGACATCGTCGGCATCACCTATTCGGTTATAAGCGTTCGGTCTCCAAAACCAGAGACAGCCGACCCGGTCGGCGGGAATCCAGATAGGAGGTCAGCTGTTTCGGCGGCAAGTGCGAGCAACAGCAGTTGTTGAACGGGTATGGCTTGGTGTACCGGCCTGTCATCGTGTGATCAGCGCTCGTGCCCTGGTCTGTCTGGCGGGAGTCGGATAACGAAAAGAGTCCCCCACCCAAAGGCCAGGGACTCTTCGTTGTGTTACCTAGAACACGGGAGCGGAAGGAGGGGGATTCGAACCCCCGGGACCCGTGAAGGCCCATTAGTTTTCAAGACTAACGCAATCGTCCGCTCTGCCATCCTTCCGTCATCGATACTAGCGAGCGCAACAGACGATTTGGCCGCTAAAGTTGCGATTCGGTTTGCTGCGTGCAGCGAATCGGTTGGAGAGGTGGCCGAGTCCGGTTGAAGGCGCATCCCTGCTAAGGATGTAACGGGGCAACCTGTTCGAGGGTTCGAATCCCTCTCTCTCCGCCAAAGCGTAAAATTTGAACCCCGCCACCACTATGTGGCTGCGGGGTTCTTTCTTTTTATGGTGCGTGGTTCAGGGCTCCGGGCAGCTGCCGCGGATAGTTCCGAGCGAGCCGGTTGTGCCGTCGGTGCTGATGGGCTCTTCGTCGCCAAAGCTGTGAGTGATATCGACGGGCTCCCGAAGTCTTCGCCGCCGATGTCCTCAAAAGGCCCAAACACATCGATGCTGCTGCGCACCTGCTTGTCGTCCTGGATACCCGACAGCACAACCTCAGCACCTTCCTGGACGATCTCTTCGGACCCAAAAGCGCGCAGGACCGGTTCGAAGGTCTAGCTCTCATCGCCGACTGTCAAAGGTCACGGACCACAGCCGGCGCCATCTTGCGCGTCCTCAAGTGATTTCACCAAGTCCTCGGCAAATCCTTGGCCGGACCCAATCACATCATCCACAACCTCCTCGGCGTCGACCGGCTCCTGGACTGGGCTGCGCCAACAGGAACGGTGCCGGCTGACCGGCGGGCGGTGGTCGACGCAACACCCGATGAAGATGCGTCGCCGTCCGAGCCAGCGCAGGCAACAGGCAACAGGCAACAGGCAACAGGCAACAGGCAACAGGCAACAGGCAACGAACAGAAACCGCACTAGTGCGGAGGTTCATTACGTTGCTTTGTGTCGAAGTTATCTAACCATTCTCGCGGCGTGGAGGCCCCACGTCTGTCGCCCAGTTCGCTGCTCCGCAGTGATCCTCGTCATACCCTGGCTCCGGCGCACCAGCTGAAGTCACTAGCCACTGTGTTGAATCAAGAAACTGCATTGCAGCTCGGAATTCGCGGGCTACGATATTTGGTCTGCGCTTGTCGCCCAATTGGATAGAGCACCTGATTACGGATCAGGAGGTTGGGGGTTCGAGTCCCTCCAAGCGCGCAGAACAAATCCCTCGCCTTTGGCGGGGGATTTTCTGCTTTTCACGCCTGAAGAGCGTCCGGCATGAGGCGCGACAAAGACCGACCGGCAACTGCACACCTGTCGCAGTTATTCAATCCGTCTAAGCGACCGAAGCGGCCTTCTTCGAAACGCGATCTTGACGGGCTTCGAACTTTTCAGCTGCCCGAATTAGCTCTGGGCAAATGCCCATGATCTCGTCACGAGCCTGCTCGGCTTCAGGCGACAGATCAGTAATGTCCTCGATCTTCCAGAACCGAAGCAGCGGCTCGACGATGTTCTCGGCGTGAATGCGCTGGTTGTAGATGCCAATTCGGGCCATCTGCAGCGCACGGCGGCCGAAGCCAGGGATCTTGGTGCCGGGCATGTCGAAGTTTTGTAGCACCCGATTCAGCGCCGGAATCACGATATTTGGCGCCTGGGCAAGCATCTCGGTCGTAACACCGCGGTAGAACAGGAAGTGGTGGTTCTCGTCGCGAGCGATCTTGGCCATCAGCGCATGCGCCGTCTCGCAGTCCGACTTGACGCCAGCGTTGCGATGACTGATGCGAGTTGCTAGTTCCTGAGCCGAGGTGTAACAAAACATGTCGATGACGTTCTCAAAGTGAGGGTTCCAGCCGCCTTCGACTGTTGCCATGCGGTCATCTTCAAGCAGGCGAGGATCACAGTTGCGGCTGGTCAACAGGTATGAACGCATGGCGATCGCATGCTGACCTTCTTCGGCAGTCCAGAGACGGGACCAGCGACTCATCGCTGAGCTTTCGTCAAAGTACTGGCCGAACAACGAGGTGTAATACGGCAGATTGTCTTCGGTCAGCAGATTCAGCACGAATGCGGTGCGGACCTCGGGTGACAACGTCGACTGAGAGGCATCCCATGGCTTAGCCTTGTAGCTCTCGCCTTTTTCCCAATCGATAAAGTCGTGGAAGTACCAATGTTCGCGGCGCTCGCGATGCTCGGCCATGAGTGACTCCATGGTCGATTCAACACTTTTTGCAAGCTCGATAGCTTCAGCATTCGCAGACACGGGGTGTCTCTTCTCTTCGCGGATCCAAGCACCCGGCAGAGTGCGTCAGACCATTAGACAACACAAGTCGACCAGTCGTTACTAGTAACGCGAAAATATTCGTCACATCTTCACAGTCGGTGTTGCGTGCGGTCATAGCCTTTCGAGGTGCCTACCCACGCTGCTCCGGCAGCAACCGAGCTCGCTCCGACAAACGACCTGAGTCGTGGCCTGCTCGGTGCCGCTGTTGCTGTGACTGCATGGGGCGCCAGCGGCGTGATCGCCAAGGTGCTTCCACAAGGCGGCCTGGTCATCGCCGCGTACCGGTTCATGACCTATTTCCTAGTCATCGGCCTATTCCGAGCGAGTCGGCGCCAGTTCCTGACATGGCATGCGTTCAAGCACTCGATCCCGGGCGGGCTCATGCTTGCAGCCGACGTGGCCTTCTTCTTCACCGCCATCAAGCTGACCACCGTGGTCAACGCAACGATCATCGGCGCACTCCAACCGCTGATTCTCACGATCTACGGCGTTCGGTTCCTGGGTGAACGGGTGCGGCGATCCGACATTGCGCTGGGCACAATTGCCTTGGCTGGTGTGATCGTGATCGTCCTAGCTGGCAGCAACAGTGGCGATGCCAACATGTGGGGCGATCTGGCCGCACTCGGTGCGCTGGCGTCTTGGTCGGCCTACTTCGTGTTTGCGAAGCGAGCCAGTGGCGTTGTTAGCCCCGCCGACTACACGCTCGCAGCGGCATTGATCGTGGCGATGGCCAATGCACCCCTCGCGTTAGCCTTCGGGCAGTCATTGGCGTGGCCGGCATGGAGCGACTGGTTCTGGCTGCTCGGCATGGCCCTGGGTGCGGGCATTCTTGGCCACAACATGATGAATTGGTCCATCGTGCGGATCCCGCTGTGGCTTGGCAGCACCATGACCTTGTTGGTGCCGGTCGTGTCATCGGCCATCGCCTGGATCTTCCTGGACGAGCCGCTCAACGCAACACAAATCGCGGCCATGTCCGTGGCGCTTGTAGCCATTGGCATCCTCGTGCGGGCACAAGCGACCCCCCGTCCGGCCACAGAGACAGAGGGCAGCATGTCGTGACCACGCCACCGGCACTGGAGAGGGCAATTGCTAACTATGTGAGCTCTTATGGGTCACAGCCAACGCTGGTTGTACGTGCCCCTGGCCGAGTCAACATCATCGGTGAACACACCGATTACAACGACGGCTTCGTCTTACCAATGGCGCTTCCCTTCGAGGTCGTGATCGCCGGAGAGGCTCGGGCCGATGGCAAGGTCATTGCCAGCTCCGAAGGCTTCGAGTCAGCCGAGTTCACGCTGGCCGAACCGGTCAAACAAGGCGGCTGGTTCACCTATGTTCATGGCACCGCCGCCATGCTTGTCGACTCGGGTTACCCAGCAGCTGGTTGGCAAGGATGCTTGGCCAGCGATATCCCTCCTGGCGCCAGCCTCTCGTCGTCAGCCGCGCTCGAAGTCGCCTCTGGTCTAGCATTCGTGACGTCGGCGAACGGCGCCATCGAGCCCCTTGCATTAGCTCGGGTTGGACAGCGCGTCGAGAACGATGTCATGGGTTTCCCCAGCGGCATCATGGATCAGCTCGCCTGTGCAACGAGCGCTGCCAGCACCGCGTTGCTGATCGACTGCCGTGACCTGTCGACTTCCCCTGTTCCGCTTCCCGCCGGCGTCGACATCATCATCATGGACACTGGCACTCGCCGCGAGCTCGTCGACAGCCAATACGCCGCCCGTCGCGCCGACTGCGAAACCGCTGCTGCCTCGTTGGGCGTGACAGCACTGCGCGACGCCACACTCGACCAGATCGGCGATCTCGACAACGATCGAATCCGTCGTCGTGCCCGACACGTGATCGGCGAGAACACCCGCGCCCTCGATGCAGCCGCAGCAATGCGGTCCAACAACGCCATCGGGCTCGGGCGATTGATGAACGAGAGCCATACCAGCTTGCGCAACGACTACGAAGTGTCCGGTCCAGCCCTTGATCACATCGTTGCGCTCGCCCAGCAGATCGACGGCTGCCTGGGAGCACGCATGACAGGCGGCGGGTTCGCCGGCGCCGCGGTCGCGTTGGTCCAACGTGACTCGACCGATGCGTTCATCGCCGAACTCAAACAATCATTTGTTGCTCCGCCTGAGCAGCCAGCTGCTGCACCAACCAAGCTCTACGCAGTACGACCTGCCGCTGGCGCCTCGGTCATCACCAGCCCCCATCGGTAGCCAAGACCGGAACGAGACCTATCAAGCTCGGCAGCCTCCTGCAGCGCTGGGGTCTCGTCGACAGCTACCTTTATTGTTGGCGGCCATCTTGACCGATGCCTCGACCCGTTCGGCGGCCTTGCCTGCGGCTGCAGCGGCGTCTCACCGGTGCTCTCACAAATGCCAGCCTTGGCACCAGCGTTCGTTGTGGAATCAGACATACCCTTATGCGGAATGTTCTTCTCTTTGTCCACCAGCCTCTAGATGAACCGGTGAATCAGCAAGACGAAATTTGATAGTCCTATATTCTGGAACACCGAAAATTGGTCTCAACCGGGTGAAGCTGTGCGACGTGACATAACGTGCTCTGCGTGAGCCCAGCGGTACTTAGCCGAGCCAAAACCATCGTCGAACCAGCCTTGCGTCATGCCGTGGGCTCGCTCGACGAAAACCTGCGCCTACCGGTGACCTACCACCTGGGTTGGACAGATAAAGACGGCAACCCGTCCGACGCCGGAAGTGGCAAAGGTGTGCGGTCCGCTCTCGCAGTGCTGGGCGCCGAAGCGGTTGGCTCTTCCGCCGACATCGCAATCGCTGGCGGTGTAGCTGTAGAACTCATCCACAATTTCTCGCTAATCCACGACGACATCATGGACAACGACCGCACCCGCCGCCATCGAGCCACGGTGTGGGATGTATTCGGTGTTGGCGAAGGCATCGTTGTCGGCGACGCGATGCATGCGCTCGCGTTCGAGGTGCTCCTTGATGACAGCCGCACCCCGCACGGTGCCGCCGCCACGCGCCGACTCGCCAAGGCAACATCGGCCATGATTGCTGGACAGGCCCAAGACGTCGCCCTTGACCGCGGCGTTACCGCCAGTCTCGCCGAGTGCATTGCCATGGAAGCCAACAAGACCGGAGCGTTGCTTGCTCAGTCGGTTGCGATCGGGGCCGTACTAGGCGGTGGCGATGACGTTGTTGTCGACGCACTCGAAGACTTCGGCATTGCACTCGGCATTGGTTTCCAGGCCGTCGACGATGTCCTGGGCATCTGGGGCGAATCTGCAACAACAGGCAAACCCGTTGGCAATGACCTGCGCGAGCAGAAGAAGTCCATGCCTATCGCGATTGCGTTTGACCGCGGCGGCGACATCGCTCAGGCCGTTCTCGATGCGTTCGCCGAACCAATGAACGACAGCCAGATCGAAGCACTTGCTGCCCAACTCGAGTCGGTCGGTATCCGCGACGAGGTCCAGAGCATCGCCCGCGATTACCTCGACCGGGCGATCAGCACTCTCGACACCGTCGCGCTAGCTGCCCCAGCAAAGACCGAGCTCATAGAACTCGCCAACTTCATCTCGGAACGCGACTCCTAGTTCCTTCGCTCCGCTTGGGCCGACGTTCGTCGGACACGGTTTAGAGCCATATGGTGCGGCTCGTCCCTCGCCCGCTTCCCGCTCATCCCTCGCTCCCACCTCACCTACACCGCTCCGCTTGGGCCGACGTTCGTCGGACACGGTTTAGAGCCATATGGTGCGGCTCGTCCCTCGCCCCGAAACACGATGGAAATGTTTCTGAATCACAGCGTTCATTCGGCGGGAACACGCGGGAAATAGTGCGTTCCTAGTTTTATCTCACACACGGCTCTGCACATCTTGCGCAGGTTACGGGAGGTAACAATATGAAACGTAAGTTCCTAATCACAGCTATTGGCGCAGCGACGTTCGGGCTACTGCCGACTGCACCTGCACTGGCCCAAGAGATGTCCGAGGCCGAACTGGTCCAAGCAACACTCGATAACATTTGGGTGTTCGTCGCCGGCATCTTGGTCTTCTTGATGCAGGCAGGCTTCGGCCTTGTCGAGGCCGGGCTCACCCGAGCCAAGAACGTGGCCAACATCATGGCCAAGAACATGGCCGATATGGTCATCGGCGCGCTGGCTTTCTGGGCAGTCGGTTATGGCATTGCGTTTGGCGACGGACGCTGGATCGGAACCGACTCCTTCTTCCTAAGCGGCATAGGCGACGGCAGCTTCGACGGCGGCTACTCCGGCTATACGCCGTTCTTCTTCCAAGTAGTCTTCGCTGCCGCTGCGGTAACGATCGCATCGGGCGCCATGGCTGGCCGCACCAAGATCACCGGTTACTTGATCTTCAGCGCGGTGATGACTGCATTCATCTACCCCGTCGTTGTCCACATGTTCTGGCAGGGCGATGGCATCTTGAACCGCATCACCGTTGGTGACGCTGCCTTCAGCGACTTTGCAGGTTCCTCAATTGTTCACTCAGCCGGTGGATGGGCTGCCTTGATGGGCGCCTACTTCCTCGGACCTCGAATCGGCAAGTACGGCGAAGACGGCAAACCACGAGCAATCCCTGGTCACAACATCGCCTTCACCGTCATTGGTGTCTTCGTTCTGTGGTTCGGCTGGTTCGGCTTCAACGCTGGTTCCGAGCTCGCCGCAGACAGCGTGGTGATACGCGTTGGCGTAACGACGATGCTGTCAGCAGCTGCTGGTGGTTTTATGGCTTGTGTCGTCATGTGGATGAAGGTCGGCTTCTTCGATGTTGCCATGACCGCAAACGGCATCCTCGCTGGTCTCGTCTCGATCACCGCAGGTACGGGAACAATGACACCATTTGGCGCTGTCATCACCGGCGCAATCGGTGGCGCGATCGTGGTCTTCAGCGTCCTGTTCTTTGACCGCATCCGCATCGACGATCCTGTCGGCGCCATTTCGGTGCATGGCATCTGCGGCGTGTGGGGCACGCTCGCAATCGGCCTGTTCGCCAAGTGGGACGATGCCTTCTTGGGCCGAGACGACGCTGGCCTGTTCTATGGCGGGGGCGCTTCGCAGCTCGTCATGCAGCTCATCGGTGTTGTGATCATCGCAGCCTGGGTGCTACCGACAACCGGCCTGCTCTTCTTCACTCTCAAGAAGACGAACATGCTGCGGGTGACCCCCGAAGAAGAAATCGCTGGCCTCGACGTCAGCGAGCACGGCTCCGCCGGTTACGGCCTCGAGACAGCATTCGCAGGCAGCTTTGCTGGCAGCGACTCCCGCAGCAAGCGGGCTCAATCCGCCGGAGACAGTTAGCACACCTACTTCGTCTCCTGTCGGCGCTAATTGCCTCCCAAGCGTGAGCGTCGGCAGGAGATCACAGATCCGCCTGTCGGTCAACACGGTCGCTCGTCTCGGCGGCGCGTCCTAGACGTTGCCTGATGCGCTACTCGGAACGGCGATCGAGGAAGCCGTAGACCTCGACCAGGTCGACTCCCGGGAAACGGCTGAACGGCTCTCGAGCTGCTGGTAGGCCAGACACAATATGGCTGCGGTCTCGTGACGAAGGCCAGGCGACGGTCGACCAGCGTTGCCGTTGCGATGGGTGTGGCTCACGGCAACACCCGGGATCGGGGCAGGTCGACGTCGTGCGGCGCGGTGTCTCGCTGCCACGGAAGTAACGAGCCTGGCGAGCATCGGTTCCGACGGTGATTGCGTGAGGGGGCGAACGGTCTGCCTCGACATAGGTGACACACCAGAACTCGCCGTCGGCGGTATCGGTGTACTGGTAATGCAGAGCAAATGCATCTTCGCTGTGGAACGCCTGCCGAGTTCCCCACTCGCGACAGAGGCGCTGACCTTCGAAGCCACCGAATGGATCCATTGGCATCGGTACCTCGTTGTTCTCGTAGGCCTTCCACACGACACCTTCGTTGTCTGAGCGAAGGAAGTGCAGCGTGATGTCGAGATGTTCGGTAGCCAGGTTTGTCAGCCGGTGGCCCGCCATTTCGTAGGAGATGTAGAACAGCTCCTTAATGTCCTCGACCGAAATGTCCTTTTGTTCTTTGGCTTCGCGAAGGTGTTGGACAGCTGCTGCTTCGGGAGCAAGCACGGCTGCAGCCAGGTAGTTCGATTCGACGCGCTGGCGTACATAATCCAGGAAGTCATCGGTGTCTCGGTGCCCAAGAACGAAATGGCCAAGCGTCTGCAGTACGACGGAGCGAGCGCTTCGGGTCGTCAGATCGTTGCGTTGCGGAATGTAGATGACCCGGTTGCGTTGATCGGCGATCGAACGTGCGCTGCTGGGCAGGTCGCGCACCCGGTCGATCGTGAAGCCGCAGTTGTCGGCCATCTGCACGAGCATGCGCTCAGAGACCGGGCCCCGACCTGGATAGTCCACCGCGGTCAGCAACGACAGGGCAACCTCTTCGATCTCGGCGAAGTAGTTGTTCCTGTTGCGCATCTCGGCGCGCATTTGCACATTGGCACGGCGTTGATCGTCTCCGTCACGATGACCGGCGCGATCCTCGGCGCCCACTAGCGCCTTGTACAGCCCCGAAATATGTTCAAGTGCACTGTCTGATGTCTTCGCCGTCGGTCGGAACTCGGCCAGGCCAAGCTCCAAATACCGAGGGTCGCTTTGGGCGCGTAACACCGAGATCTCAAGTTCATCTCGGCGCGTCGGCGAATCGTCGATCAGTAGATCGGCTGTCGTGCATCCGAGCGACTCGGCGAGCTCGCCTAGCAAGCCAACTCTGGCTTCGACATGGCCATTCTCGAGCTGACTCAGATACGACGTCGGCCGGTCCACGAGAGCGCTCAACTCATCCAGGGTCAGTCCCGCTTCTTTGCGGTAGAAGCGGATACGGCGTCCCAGTAGCAGTGCATCCATTGTGCAAAAATAGCCTCTTCTTCTTCACTTTCCACAGAGAAGGCGGCCATCTCGACAAAGAAGTTGAATTTTTCTTACCTGGCGCATCGACATGCGGTTTTCACGCACCGACCGTGAATACTCGGAGGATGCCTGATGCCGAACCTCGCTATGTGCTGCACATGGCCCCAAGAGACCGCTGGGAACAGGCCGCTGCTGACCCCCAAGGCAACTACATCGACCCCTCGCTCGAAGCCGAGGGTTTCATTCACTGCTCGACGCACGAGCAGGTGCTTATCCCAGCCAATGAGCGATTCGCCGGTCGCGACGACCTGGTTCTACTGCTCATCGACCTGCAACTGGTGCCCTCGCTCACGCTGTTCGAAGACTGCTATGAGACAGGTCAGGCCTTCCCACACATCTATGGACCCATTCCTGTCACTGCAGCTACGCAGGCGGTGCCATTCCCCTGCCACGCCAATGGCACATTCTCGCTGCCCGAATCGCTCCAATAACGCTGGCTCCCCTCAACGCTGCACTCATTCACCTCGTTGCACCGCTCCGCTAACTGGGGTCGTCCACTTGGTGAGCACAAAACAGCCGATGGCGAACTACCCCGGTCGGGGCGACGTTCGTCGGACACGGTTTCATGCGTTGCTGTGGACCTCTTCTGCGGGTTCGGCCCGACCCTCCGCCGCTCCGACGTCGCCCAGCCCACTGCCCATTTAGCCCAAGGCACCCACCAGCTATCCGGTAGAAACAGATGATGCGCGCTGTCGTTGTCGCCATGCTGTCTTTACGTTGGCCATGTTCGGCTTCACGTCGGTTGTACAGATCATCCTCTATCCCCAGTTCCATAGCGTCTCGTCCACTGAATTTGCATCGCATGTAGCTGACCACCGCACCCGGATCATGGGGACTGCTCACAAGGCCCCTATGACCGCGACCTGATCAACCAACTCATCACCACGAACTGGTCCCGAACCATGATTTGGTCCGCGCGAGCGGCGCTCACCGGCTGGTTCTTATGGCAGCTACTCGACGCCGACGCCTGATCAGCGGCGTGCGACTCGAAGATGCAGATCAGCCCAATGACACTCGTGCAGGTGCAACGGCCAGCCCTGCTACGTCGATATCGGTCACGAACACGGCTCCAGCGCGATCAGTCTCGGCCCCTTCTGATCCACTGACGATGTAGAGCTGACGAAGGCCAGACCCGCCAAAACACACGCTGGTACACATTGGCAGAGGGATCTCGATATGAGTTCGTAAGGAGCCGTCGGGGTTATAAACGCCGACCCCGCTCCCTCCCGAAGCAAGCGCCACCCAAACAGCGCCGTCCTCGCTCACAACCAGACCATCGGGATGGCCTCGAACCATGTCGGCGAAATGCTGCTTAGGGCCAAGCCTGCCATTGTCGTGAACCGCATACTTCATCACCGCCGAGCGAAGGCTGTCCGAGTGATACAGGGTGCGCCCATCTGGTGAGAAGCCCAGACCGTTCGTCAACAAAACATCATGGCCAACAGCGTGAACGGACCCATCTAAGTCCAGCATCCAGAGGTCACCCGGGGTACCACGGGTCTCGTCGAACGGACTGCCACCGAGCTCGCCGACATACACCCGACCCGCTGCGTCGGTCGTGATGTCATTGAAGCCAACAACTGCCTTTCCCGGCGCCTGCGTGTGCAGCTCGATGGTCGACCCGCCATCGAATGGCTTGTAGGCAATGTTGCGCCCACTCACGATGAGACCTTCCCCGTTCGCATGCAGCGCCATGCCACCAATGCCCCGCCTGTGTTCGAATACCGTCGACACCTGACCCTGGTCAGTAACGGCGTACACCCCGCCAGCCTGCACGTCACTGAACAGCAAGCCGCGTTTGTTGTGCCACACCGGACCCTCGATCAGCCCGTAGCCCTCTGCAAGTTTCTCCACGATGTCCCCACGGTTACTCGATGTCGTCTTCTCACGATGTTACGTCTCCGATGGTGCTAGATAGCGGGACCCCAAGCAAGGCGAGAGACACGGCCGCAACCCGGCGATCCTGACTGTGGTGGCACTACCGTTCCCATCGATGAGCACGCTCCAGACCCCCCAGGCTGACGTAACCGTTCGTGCACGCTCCATGGATACTTGCCATCCCAAACGCACCCGTGCTGGTTCTTCCGCTCACAACGCGAGCGGCCCGGAACGCCGAACGAGTCGCATCTAATGGCGGCACTACGAGATGCAGCCTCCTTCCTCACCCGGATCCCGCTTCATCGCAACGACAGCCGAGTGTCGAACATCAGCGCTGCGGTCCCCTGGTTTGCTGCTGTGGGCTTGATCCTTGGCCTGGTCCAGGGTGGGGTCTATGTCGGGCTGCACGAGGTTTCGACACCAACACTTGCCGCCGCCATCTCCGCCGCGATGCTTGGGCAGATCACCGGAGCGTTTCACCATGACGGTCTTGCCGACATGGCAGACGCGTTTGGTGGCGGCTGGACCCAGAAGCAACGGCTCGAGATTCTGAAGGACTCTCGGCTGGGCACCTACGGCGTCACCTCACTGATCTTCGTGATCATCGTCGAGGTCGCGGCCCTGTCCGCTCTGGCGGGATGGCTTGCTGTCGCTGCGACGGTGGCTGCACACACAGTAAGTCGGGCGGCCGCTAGCTTCATGATGATCATCGCCAAGCCGGCGCGCGACAGCGGTCTCGGCGTCGACTATCTGACCGGCTTGTCGCGACCCGCAGTCATCAGCGCATCCCTGCTTGTTGTCACCGGTGCGGTTGTCTTGTTCGGCGTGGTGGCCTTGCCGATAATCTTCGGCGCCTACGGTGCAGGTCTATTGGTCGTTCGATTGGCGGTCAACAAGATCGGTGGCATCTCTGGCGATGTGCTAGGCGCCATTCAGCAGATCACGAAGATCGCCACCCTGGTGATCATCGTGATCGCTGATGAGGTCACCACAGACCTGGACCTGCTCGGCGGCCTAGCGCTGAGCTAACTATCTGCCCACCTTGAGACAGGTCGTACGTGTCTCAAGCCATCTAGCGGCCGGGTAGGAGCCTGCGGGTCCGCTTGCCGACTCGGCGTGCGGATCGGTTGATGCCGCGTGCTCGGCCATCGAGGTCAAGTTCGAACAGCGCCACCTCGTGATCGATCGCATACGCACACGCAGGAGCGCTGAACCCACTCGTTGAGAACAGCGCAGGAAAGCGGCCCAACGTGAGCGCAGCACCAACCAGTTGCTGCACGGCTGGTCGCCCAACTCGTTTGGTGGTGTGCTTCACTTGCACAGCCCATTCGGCTGTAATCACGTCGATGCCGCCGTCGGCACTGCCACCGGTCAGCGACACTCGTCGGCAGCCAGCCTTGCGGAGCCAGCGCGCCGCTGCTGTTTCGGCATCTCGCCAATCTCGTATTCGAGGACGGCGCAAGCGATGCACGATCATCACTAGCCCAGCAACCGCCACGACCACGATCGCGGCGGCTTGAGTTCGGGCATCGCTTTGCCAGACAAGGAACCCCACCCCAGCTGCGACACCAAGCCGCAGCCACCAGGAAATCAAACGCATCAACGTGATTCTGGTGTCGACAACCGAGCCAGCTGGTCAACCGTGGCACGGACCCGACCTTTAGCTTTGGGCAGGTCGACCACAGACCGTTCGATGGCACCTGTAGAGGTGCAGAAGACGAAGCGGCAATCGATCACGTTTTGACCCGTGACCTCTTCGAGTGCCACGGCATACGCCGCAGCCTGAAGTTCATAGACCCCAAGTTTGGCGTCGACGTCGTCGTCGGAGCGGACGGAATCGGTCTTGTAGTCGACCACGATCAGGCCATCGGGAGTTTCGACCAACAGGTCGACATATCCCTCGATCGTCCTGTCACCCAAGGGCGCCGTAACGAAAAGTTCTTTGAAGTGGGGGTGTGTGGCTGCCAATGCCACCGCCGACGACTCGAGCGCTGCTTGAACCAGTCGGTGCACAATGCCACTTCGATCAGGGATGCCCTCGATCTCGCACTGTTGGGCCACGACGTCACCAACGCCATTTGGTTCGGTCAAGTCGATGAGCTGCAGCACGGCGTGCACAGCCGAACCAATCGCAGAGCCAGTGCGGCCCCGACGTCGCCCAACCAAACCCTGCTCGGGTTGGTCGGCGCCATCGTCATCTTGATCAACCAGCCGTTCAAGGGCATACGCTGCGAGGCCATCGACGGGTTCAGAAGCAGATGTATCGACGTCTACGCCTTGGTCGATACCGACATCAATTTCTATGTCAATTTCTCTATCGGCTCCGTGGTCACCGGGTGCTGCAACTGGCGGCGACGTTGTGGCCGACGGTGCTGGCGCAAGTGCAGCCCGAGCTACTCCGGTGGCGGACAGAACGCGGGGTACCCGATACCGAGCGAGCAGCGCAGCTCGCTCGGCGATCCACTGCTCGCGATTGTCGAGCGCGAGCTCACGCTGTGCAGGGCGCGGGGGCGCGGGCTGTTGGTCGCCAACAACATCGCGCCACTCGAATCGACGAGCAAGTGGGCGGTGTTCATCGGTGTCGAAAACTTGCCAGAAGATGCCGCCATAGGTTTTGTCCGCCGTTGACCCCGGCTTGTGATGACACGACACGATCAGATGGTCACGCGCCCGCGTAGTGGCCACATAGGCAAGGCGTATTTTCTCGTAATCATCCATTGCCGCTTCGAGGTCCGCTCGCGGCCCGTGTTCGTGGGTCTCGACACCCTTCTTCATACGTACACTCGGCGGTCCGTCCTCGGGCCACAACACGCTCACCCCTGGTCGACCACCACGAAGTTGGGTGGTCATACCGGACAGGATGGTGATGGGGAACTCAAGGCCCTTGGAACCATGAATGGTCTGAATCCTCAGCGCGGCTTCGTCGGTTTCAGGCAAGAGCGGTTCGTGTACCCGTGCCATGGATCCCGACTGCAACGCGGCCCACTGGGTAAAGGCGCGAAGGTCACCCGAGTTCGACTCTTCAAACGTGCGGGCCTGGTCCACCAGAAACCGAAGTCGCCGCCACACGTCGGTCGTGCGAGGATCACCAAACGCCAACATCACGGCTCGACGCTCGCGCAGCAGACGCTCGAGCAGCATCGACGGTGTGAGGAACCAACGTTCGCGCCAGAGACCGTGCAGATGGGCGACGGCAACCGCCACCGGATGCGACGGCGCGATCGTTTCGGGAAGAGGCGCTCGCACATCCCAACGCCCACCGTTGCGCCGCCAGATGACGAGATCAACATCAGAACAGCCATACAACGGTGACCGCAAGGCTGCGACCAGGCTGAGTTCATCACCCGGATCATCGATCGCTCGTAGCGCGGCAAGCGCATCGACGACCTCTTGGGTGTCGTAAACGAGCGTGCCGGTGACGATGCGATAACGAAGCTCGGCATCGTCGAGTGCCGAGCGCAGAAACGGCAGGGACGTTCGCGTCGGCAACAAGATCGTGATGTCGTCGAGCAAGGCTGGCCGCCACGCATCAAGGGTCCGATCGAAGACCGGCCAACTGTCCGGGGAGGCCACGATCGCACGAACCATGCCGACCACATCGTCTGCCTCGATGGCGCGCAGCTCGGTGGCTCGGATCTTTGCATCGTTGTTAGGGCCGCCAAGCAACACCGGCCGGTGTAGCGGGCTCTGCTCTGCTGTCTCGGCCTGGCGGCTTGCCACTAATGGCTGATACTTGGGTTGGGCGCCGGGCTGCTCTTCAGGCATCTTCGTGGCGAATAGAGCGTTGACCCACGCCACGATTGGTTCGACCGTGCGGAAGTTCGCTTCAAGCTGGGCGGATCCTTGGGGACCAGCAAACCGGTCACGCGCTCGCAGGAACAATGCAATATCGGCCCTGCGGAATCGATAGATCGACTGCTTTGGATCGCCAACGAAGAACAGCCGACCGGGCTCAACCGGCATGTCTGACCAGGCCAGCCCCTCCACATCGCTAGCGCTGGTTGCGATCAGCACGGCGAGTTCAATCTGGATCGGGTCGGTGTCCTGGAACTCATCGAGCAGGAGATGTTGAAAACGATCGTGCAGTACTTCGCGGGCATATGGCGACGTGCGTAGCAAGTCACGCGACAAGACGAGCAGGTCATGAAACTCGAGACCGCCGTCGGCCCGGCGAGCCTGCGCCGCTGCGAAGGTTTCGGCGGCGATGACCTGGGACAACCGCAACAACACATCGTTGATGATTGGCCGCAGTACCTCTTCTTTGGCGACCTCGACTTCCTTGATCAGGGCCTTGATGTAACCAACCGTGTCGGCACCGCCCCATGCCGCACCCTTGCCCCCACTACCGGGACCCCAGTACGAGGCCTGCGTGAGTGCTCGCATCTTGCGCAGCGGCTGCGGGATCGCTGCGATCGTCAGCATCTCGGGCAGCAGTGATTGCAGCTTTACGTACAGCTTGTCGTCGGTCAGCTCGTTCAGGCTGCGGGCCTGGGCCAGTTCGTCGACAAGTGAGTCGAACTGGCTGAAGTCATAGTCCCCGCCCGACGGCGAGAACTCGGCGTCGATGAGTGATGGGAGCCGATCCCAGTTCTGATTGAACTGACTGGCGACTGTGCGCATAGTCGACTGGTCGAGGTAGCGCGGCTCGACCGGGATCTTGAGCGCTGACGCTGCCTGCAACAACTCGACATGTTCGTCGCTGTCATAGAGCCGATCGACGAAGCGCTGCCACCGATCCTCTTGAGCTAGCTGTGACGAGACTTCGTCGAGCACGCGAATCTGAGGTGGTAGACCAGCAACAACGGCGAACTCTCCCAGGATGCGATTCGCAAAACCGTGCAAGGTGGTGATGGCCGCCAGGTCGCTGTCAGCGACCGCCTGGCGACAGCGATCGGCACGGTCATAGTCGCCAGCAGTGATTGCGTCGGCTTGCGCATGTTCGAACGTGGCCCGGATACGCGATTGCAGCTCGCTCGCCGCGGCTTCAGTGAAGGTAATTGCGGCGATCGCCGACAACGACACCTCGGTCTGCAGCACCAGGTTCACGATGCGATCCACCAGCAATGTCGTCTTGCCAGAACCAGCACCTGCTTCGACAAACAAGGTTTCGCCGAGTCCATCGCGTCGGACTCGGTCGCGGACCTGTTCATCGACAAGGGGTAACGATTGCCCCGTCATAGCTCAGCTCGCTTGGACTTGGGAATGAGTGCAACCCGAACCGCAAGTTCTGGGGCATCGGCCTTTTCGTCGGCATGCTCGGCCCGGTCCCGAGGACACACGGCCGTGAAGTCGCAGTACGCGCAGTTCTCATAGCTGTTACGGAATGACTGCCAGTCTCCGGGAATCGCGGCGAACACACCAGCTTCGATGCCATCGGCGATAGCGGTAAGGACCTGGACCAGCCGCTCACGATGACTCGGCGTCCACGGATACCCATGGCGGGCGAACCCTGCACTGGTGTTGACCATCCAATACTCAGAGCTCACGGCACTCGCGCCAAGTTTGCTGGCGACAGCCTCGGCGTACAGCCCAAGTTGCAGCAGGGTTCCTTGGCGGGTGGGGTCATCTTCGCCGTCAAGTCCCTTGTACTGATTTCCGGCGCCGGTCTTGTAGTCGACGATGCGCTTGCTTCCGTGCGGGCCTTGATCGACCCGATCGATCATGCCGCGGAACTGGAGCAAGCGACCGTCGTCCAGGCCAATCTCAAGTGCTTCGTTCGAGCCCATGCCAAAGGCCAGCTCGAAGTGAGCTGGTGTCGAGCCGTGCGCTGATCGATACTGATCGTCGCTGGTTAGGAAGTCATCAATAAGCGCCAGGAGGTCGCTCTTTTGTGTCTCCCATTCGATGCGCCGACCCGTGCGACCACGGCGCTCGTAATCGCCGAAGACCTCGGCTGCGATCTCTTGGGCGCGCTCGCGTTGCGCCGCGGACCAAGGCTCGTCGGGTGCCGGTGGGCCAGTGTCGACCTGTTCGCGCATGAAACGCTCGAGCGCATCGTGCATTGCCGAGCCACGATCGAGTGCTGACAGCTCGACCGTTCGTTCCGGATCGTCGCGTTCGGACAAGCCCAGCACATATCCCAAGAAGTAACGAAAGCCGCACGTCGCCCATGTCTCGAGTCGCGATGCCGACATGACCTCGTTGCTGGCCTGCACCGGTACACCAGCGATGTTGCCATCGAATTCTGTGAAAGCTGAGCTGCGGCGGGCAAGCTGGGCTCGCAGGCCCCGCTCGATGAGTTCACTAGCCGGATGAGCCGCCGCCTCGCCACCGTCTTGGACATAGGCGAGCACCTGGGCGGCGTCGCGCTCGTCGACTGAAGCAAAGTGGCTCGCCCGGACCAACGCATCGGCGTGAGACGCTACTTCGTAGACCCCGGGAGGACTCTCGTCTTCGAAGTCGGTTGCATACAGCGTGGTGCCCGCCAGCGCGGAAGCCGTTGGTAGCAACCAACGCGATGGTCGAGCCCGGCGACTGCTACGCAGGTCCCCTCGGGGAAAGAACAGCCATCGTTTGCCTTGCGGCGCAGCAGCCACCGCAGCCAAAAATTGGCGATGCTGCTCGTCGATTTGGCTGAGCCGTAACGGCAGATCGCCACCGGCCAGGATACGCACGCTGTCGGCCAGCAGGACATCTTCGCGGCGAGCGGCCGGGCACAGGCCCTCGGTGCACCCCAATATGAAGACAGCGTCCAAGTCGTGACCCGGCGCCGAAGCGATGGGTCCATAGACCACACCATTGCCGAATCGGCCCGAGCGGCCGCGGGCCACAGAAAGCTCGCTGGATAGTGCCCGAAGGAAAACAGCCATCGTGGGTTCGGGCTCGATGCTCTCGAGCATGGCCAGCCGCTCGAGAGCACTCTCGACCTGCTCGAACGCTTCGGTCTCGACTTCGGGCCACCAGGTTCGCATCTGGGTGGTGCCGAGTAGCCCGTGCAGCAATTGGGCCGCGGCCTCGGATCGAGCGGGCCAGCCCGATGCCGATTCGACCGCAGCAACAGCACTGGCAAGCCCCTCGACGAACGATGCTAGATCGTCGACGTCGGCGCACTGGTCGATCAGCCGCCGCGTTCGTACATCGTTCGCTGCCTCGGTCGCCTCGGTTTGTGCGACCTCGATTCGATGGCGTTCAACCAGCAGTTTGGCTCGCCAGTCGTTGAGTCCGCCAACCACGCCGGCGTACCGCGACAACATGTCCCAGACTGCGGGACGGGCCGGCTTGCCGTCGTGACGCAACGGGCCACTGTTGACAAGAGCGACCACCCGATCGCGGCGCCATCGTTCAGACGGCAGTCCCAGTGCACCCATTAGGACTCGGCCGGCAATGGTCTCGCTTACCCGACGGCGAGAGGGGCCGTTCGCCGGGATGTCGGCCGCAGCGAACTGTTGCTCGAGAATGCGGACATAGGGATCAGGGGCCGGATGGAACACACCAATGCGGTCGAGTGGTGTTCCCTGGTCGACCAGCTGGATGACTTCGCGTAGTGCTGCCCGGACTTCTTCGTCGGCATCGGTGACCGAGATGATGTGATCGGCACGTGGTGGCTCGGTCTCGCCGTCGAGATGGGCCTGCGGGAAGTCGACGCCAGCAATGCCCATGGTGCGAGCGACCTCGGCGTCGGCTGCAGCGATACCCGCCGTGGCCACGATGACCGTGGCCGGTGCGGCACCAAGTACCGCACGCAAGAAGCTCGCCAACGGCGCCGAGACTGGGCCCGGCAAATGCCAGATCAGATGGCCGAACGGCAAGACGACCTGTGACAGATCATTGCGGCGCGCCGCGGCCCAAGCGACGTCAGCCTCGTCGTGAAAGCCCCGCAGGTGCGACTTGATTGCGTCGAAGAGTTCGATGATCGCGGCCGCATGACCACCCTGGTCGCGGATTGCTTGGCGCCCAGTGACGCTCACATTGCTGAGCTCACCAACGGCGATCGAAAGCGCCTGTTCGGTTGAGCGGTGATCTCGGACGTTGCGGAAGTGACGGGGATCGTCAGCCAGCGCTCGACGCACCGCAGCGCCCAAAACGGGCTTGGTCAGCGGCTTGCGGCCACGGAGCTGGCCCACAGCCAGCAACTCGGCCAACCGGAACGGGGTGACGAAGTTGACATTGGCTACGCCGGCCACACCCAAGTCGCCACTTCCGAGCATGCGGCGAGCAGCCAGGCCTGCAAAATTTGATGGAACGACGACGGTGACGGGTACGAGTGCGACACCCGCTTTGGCGTCGACTATCGCTCGCGCTAACGATGCGCTGGCGGCGCGCCCATATTCGGTGACGACCACTTTCGCTCTCACTGCCACAACGTAAACCACCGGTGTGACAGTCGCGCCCACCGTCGCCGTGTTCTTGATGCAAATAAGGAGCGTTACCCGCGTTTATCGCGGGTAACGCTCCTTATTTGCGTTTGGGTTAGTCGCGGCCGAGTAGTCCGCCGACGACGCCGCCGCCTCCGCCAGCGCCAGAGTTTCCAGTGCCGACTGCAGCGCTGATGAAGCTCAGGAACTCATTCGGATTGCGCGTCTGGATCAGGACTCGACCTGGTCCGGTGAAATCGAAGACGAGACCCTCGCCACTTTTGAATGTCTGCACGAAACCGCCAGTGACTTTACGCAGGTCCATCGTGATCGACTCTTGGTACGCGACCATGTGCCCCGTGTCGAGCGTGACGGTCTGACCGGGCGCCAAGTCCCATGCCTCGATGGCGCCATAGGCAGCAACCACCATGGGCCCGTTGCCTTCAGCCCGGAGGATGAAACCACCCTCTGAACCAAACATGTTCTTAAAGCCGCCCCACTTGGTGTCCATCTCGACGCCGTCGGCCGACGCCAACCACGAACCCTTCTGCACGAACCATGGCTGGCCTGGCACCAGATCGATGACCTGCGTGTCACCGGGCAGACGAGCCGCTACGTCGACCCAACCGCCCTCGGCAGGAGCGATGTAGGAGGTGATGAAGAACGACTCGCCACCCAGTGCTGCCCTCTTAAGCGATTTGAGGACGCCCCCTTCAGCCTTGGCCTCGACCCTCACGGTCGGGATGGTGGCCATCATGGCCCCTGCCTCGGCCTTGATGCGTTCGTGGGGTCCCATCGTGATGCGTGCGACTCCGAATGCGGGTCCCTGTCGATTTTGTATTTCCATGGTCTTTGGCTTTCTTCCGCTTTTTGGTGCCCTGACACTACTTCCTACACATGACCAGCCGCCTGAGACTGCGATCGCCCTGCCCATCCGCGGCACGTGAGCTCTGGGGCGCGATTCTTGAAAGATGGAGCGCGCACCGATTCAAGCCACCCCGCTTCATGGATAAGCGCACCGTCAGCGTGTTGTTCCTCGTCGCGCTTCTTGTGCTTCCTGTGCTTGTCGCATTGGTCGCCGTCGTTAGGTTGACCCTTATCGCTGCCGTCGGCTGGCCAAGCTCAACGGTAAACCCGATCTCACAGCGCGCTGGACAGCAGAGAACCGTGGCAGTCGGTGGGGCCGGCATTGGGCTGTTCGGCTTCGATGTATGGCCCAAAGTGACATCGAATAGCCAGCTCCCGGAAGAAGGCAACACGGTGGCCCGAGAGATGAAGACAACCGGCCTGCACAGTCTTGTCGTCGAACGACTTCGACTGTTCGATGACTTTGCGATGTTCATTCCCGAGACAGATCGCTACGTACGAAGCCTCGTCCAACAGCGTGCGTTCCAGACGCGCTCTCAGTTCGACCCAGATGCAACTCGCATCGAGCGAGGGCTCGCGGTCTGGAGCGATAAGTGAAGTCCACTCTGGCGAGACGAAGAGTGATGCCTCGTAGCCCGCTGCCAGGGCAGGAAGCCATGAGCTTGTCTGAGCAGAGAACGGCACTGTCATACCCTTTCGTCATGATGAACTCATGAGGATTTTGCACACCAGTGACTGGCATCTCGGCCGGTCGTTCGGCGACCACCGATTGCTCGACCAGCAGGCAATTTTCATCGATTGGCTGGTCGACCTGGTGCGCCACGAGGAGATCGACCTGATCGCCATCGCTGGTGATCTCTATGACCGCTCGGTTCCCCCCGCAGACGCGGTGGAACTGTTCCATTCAGCTCTCTCACGGCTGCTCGCCGCCGGTGCCGATATCGCCGCTATCACCGGCAACCATGACAGCGCCGAGCGCATCGGAAGCATCGACGGCCTGCTGATGCCAGGGCTGCTACTGCGGGGTGGATACAAGCGTGCCGCCGACGTCGAGATTCGCAGCTATGCCGACGGGCCGCTAGCCATCGTCGCGGTCCCTTACCTGGACCCTGTCTTTGCGCCCATCGATGCGTCCGATATGCCTAAGACAGCCCAAACTACGTTTGCTCGACCAAGCCACGAGACCGTCCTGCGCCGCACATTGCACACAGCCCGCGAGCGCATCACGCCCGGGGTGCGCAGCCTGTCCATAGCGCACGCGTTCGTAACCGGCGCCGAGCCAAGCGAATCAGAACGCACGCTCGCTGTTGGTGATGCCGGCATGGTGTCGTCGTCGGTATTTGACGGCTTTGACTACACCGCGTTGGGGCACCTGCATCGGGCACAGATCGTGGGCGGCAACGAACACGTCCGCTACAGCGGCGCTCCGCTTGCGTATTCATTCGGCGAAACCTCGCAGAAAGAAGTCGTGTTCATCGAGCTCGATGCCGACGGCCAGGCACGACCAAAGCCAATTCCTATCGACGTCGGCCGTTCGGTCGCCACGGTCCGCGGCACACTCGACGAGTTGCTCGCTATCACCGGCAACGACCAGGACTGGGTCCGTGTCGAATTGACCAATACACACCCGGTTGCCGATGCCCACCGCCGGCTGCGTGACCATTTCCCGCATCTTGTCGAGATCGCACGCATCGGAGCCCGCCCCAGCGACCAAGAACGTCTCACGGTGCAGGCAGTACGAGAGCGCTCGGTCCAAGAGCTCGCAGTCGAATTCCTGTCCAGTGTCAGCAGCGACGACGACACCGACGACCTCACACTTCTCCAAACCGCACTGAGCCGAGCCGAGAACCACCAATCATGAGACCGCTGCGGCTCAGCATCACCGCATTCGGCCCCTATGCCGGCACCGAGGTAGTCGACTTCGATGCGCTGACCGACCTGGGCCTATTCGTAGTCGCCGGCAACAACGGGTCGGGTAAGACCACAATCTTCGATGCATTGCACTATGCGTTGTACGGCATCTTGCCTGGGCGGCGGGCCTCCTACCTGCGGCTCAAGTCCGACCATGCCACCGACAAGGCCGACTGTTCAGTCACGCTCGACTTCGTTGCCCATGGCAAACACTGGCGGGTCGAGCGTTCACCCAAGCAGAAGCGAGCCAAACGGCGCGGCACCGGCACGACTGAAGCGCCCGCGACTGCCACCTTGTTCCGACTCGACCAAGGCACACCAACAGCGATCACGAACCGGGTCGAGGAAGTTCGAGTCAAATGTGTCGAGCTCGTAGGACTCAGC
>Ga0307985_10000401_pt1 | contig 25981 bp, 25 predicted proteins | sample EllFjometageno80_FD_203155 | JGI IMG/M metagenome (GOLD analysis project Ga0307985, IMG submission 203155) | Marine microbial communities from Ellis Fjord, Antarctic Ocean - #80 | ecosystem: Environmental > Aquatic > Marine > Unclassified | place: Southern Ocean | collected 2014-10-09 | reverse complement strand
ATAATCGCAATAAGTTAATTAGAACTTTAGCAATTGCAAAAAGTGCCATACGACATAATATGGCTAAAGATTTACCTAAAATGAATACGCCAACTTGTATTATTTGGGGTAAAAATGACTTAGTAACTCCTCCAAAGGTCGCAGAAGAATTTGATGAATTATTACCAGATTCGGATTTATTTTGGATAGATAAATGTGGCCACGCAGCTATGATGGAGCATCCTGATAAATTTAACGAATTACTTTACGATTGGCTTTTAAAGCGAGGCTATTAGAGTAGTAAATCGTAAAAAACTTACCTTAAAAATTACCCCAATCATTTGGAGCAATAAATATGAAAATTAAATCTGCTGAATTTGTAATGAGCAATAGTGATGTTGCCAAATGCCCAAAGGAGCCATTCCAAGAATATGCATTTATTGGAAGATCTAATGTTGGCAAGTCTTCTCTTATAAATATGCTAATGCAGAAAAAGAGCTTGGCAAAAACTTCTGGAAGACCTGGAAAAACACAACTTATCAATCATTTTTTAATTAATAAGAATTGGTTTTTGGTAGATTTACCTGGATATGGTTATGCTAAAGTATCTAAAAGTAGCAAGAGGGTTTTTCAGAAATTTATCACAGAATATTTTTCTAAAAGAGAGCAATTAGCTTTAGCATTTGTTTTAATTGATTGCAGGCATAAACCACAAAAAGTAGATTTAGAATTTATGCATTGGATGGGTGAAAACCAAGTGCCATTTTCTATTATTTTTACGAAACAAGACAAGGTAAAACCCAATGCTCTACTGCGAGATATTGAAGCATACAAAGAAAAAATGCTTGAAACTTGGGAAGAAATGCCTAATTACTTTGTCACTTCCTCAAGTAATGGAACGGGTAGAGATGAAGTGTTAAATTATATAACAGAGATTAATACATTAATGGCTCAGCAAGAATAATTATTCTCCTTTTTTTATCTCCAATTTTTCAGCAAAATAATCACAAAAATCACGCATTGTTGCACTCATTTTCTCATCATTAGTTGCACGCTCAAAGGTATCAGACATTGCAGTTAATGTTTGGTGAAAAAATATTTTCATTTCGTCTAAAGGCATATCTTTTGTCCATAAATCTATTCGCAATGCTTCTTTAGCTTTATGATCCCAAACTGACATAAATATAGCTTTAGAGTCCATATTCTCAATCCCTCCCTCTTTGGCAGACCATTGTAGTTTTTCTGGTATTTTATTCTTGTCTAAGATTACATTTACGTTGATATCTGATGTGTGTTGTTTCGCCATTATTTTTTAGGTTTGTATTTAGATTTTTTAAATATTTCTTCTTCACTTAAAGTCAATAATTTATCGAGACCTACATTATTATTATCCATATATGATTTTACAATTTGCCAACCAATATAACGACCTACCATACCTGGAGATTCATTATCAATCTCTAAATAAAACTTAGAGAAGGGTGCTGGATTAATAAACCGAGAAACTAGTTTAGGATTGGTACTATATAAGTATTCATTTTCAACGAAGTTACGCCATACTTGAGTTTCATTTTCTTGGATCCATTTTAATTTTTCTTGTGAATATCCAATTTTGACTTCATCTGAAGCATTTGTTAACCATAAATCTTTTAAATATAAAATTCTTCCATAGTAAATCATTTGTGCTAAAAATGTTCTGCTTTGAATTTTTGGGGTATACAATTTAGAATATATAGATGCCACATCTGAAATTATTTGGGACTCCTTCATGTTTTCAACTACATAATTTGGAATACCTTCATAGAAAAAATGATCACTTCCTAAATAATTATCTAGAGAAATCACCAACGTATTATCTGAAATAAATATTTTATTTCTATAATCAACATCTGAATTTACAGTCACCACTTTTGGCGTTGTGAAATTTGAAAAATAATATTTTATATGTTTAAAAAGGTTTTCTAAATCTGCTTTTAATTTATCCTCAGATGAATACTTTTTTATTACCTCAACATATAATTGTTGCGTAAGAGAGTCATTCATTTTAATTTCCCAAATAGTATCGTGAAATTGTTTAGGAAAAAAACTAGGATAGCTCCTTTTTAAATTAGGAAGGTCATTTAAGTGAGCAGTTCCAAATAATTTATCAAATCTTAAAATTTTGACAGCTATTGGCACTGCATTAATATTCTTCTCTATGTTATTGTCCTTAGCACAACCATAGAGTAGAATAGCAATTATTAAAGTCAGATAAATTCTCATAAATAAATAATTAAAACTGTTTAACGTAAAAATATTTTTTAAATTTTACATTTTACGTAATTTGCGTTGCAAAGGTATTATTTAAAATCAACATTATGCACACAGAAAAAGTAGTAGATTTTATTGTTAATTGGCTCAAAGAATATGCTAAAAATGAAAAAATGAATGGGTTTGTGATTGGAATCAGTGGTGGTATTGATTCTGCTGTCACTTCTACTTTATGTGCGAAAACAGGATTACCAACCCTTTGTGTGGAAATGCCAATCCATCAAGCCGAAAACCAAATTTCTAGAGGCAAAGAACACATTAAACAACTTAAAAGAAAGTTCCCCAACGTTAGTGCTGCAAAATTTGATTTAACCACTGTATTTGAAGATTTTAAAAATCAAGATACCAACCCAAAAGATATCAATACTTTAGATGTATCTCTAGCAAATACTAGAGCACGCTTAAGAATGACTGCACTATATTATTATGCTGGATTAAAAAAATATTTAGTTGCAGGCACTGGTAATAAAGTGGAAGATTTTGGAATAGGTTTTTACACAAAATATGGAGATGGAGGTGTTGATTTAAGTCCTATTGCGGATCTTATGAAAAGTGAAGTTTATGCTTTAGGTATTTTATTAGGGGTGCCAAATACGATACAATCTGCGGCTCCAACTGATGGCCTATTTGGAGACAATAGAACTGATGAAGATCAAATTGGAGCTAGTTATGATGAACTAGAATGGGCAATGAAAATGAAAGAGCAGGGTAAAACTTCAAATGATTTTAAAAATAGAGAAAAAACAGTGTTTGACTTGTTTTTACGATTAAACACCATCAATCAACATAAGATGATTCCTATACCGATTTGTAAAATACCGCAAAATCTTATAAAATTTTAATTCTTAATTTTTTAGCTAGCGCTAAGAGAAATAAAGACATTACTGCAGCATTATATATTAATTAAAAACTAGATTGCTTAAAAAATTAAAAGTAACTAATTTGGCAGATTTGATTCATCAATCTAGCAGTTTCAATTTAGTTAATTACAGCACTCTATTTAACTTATCGGAAAGTAATTTTTTAAGTGTGGTATATTCTACAGTTTCTTTTAAAGTTTGTAATTTAAGAGTGTCATCTTCAAGAGTTTTAATTTTATTAGCCATTTCATTAATTTTTAATGAAATCAAATGCCTCCTTAAATTAAAAACCGTTTCACTTACCATTTGTGAAATGGATTGATGTTTGTCTTTCACATATATTTTTCTTCCCTCCCAATCATGTAACTCATGTCTTTCACTATCAAATAAAATATGAGTAATTAATTCTGCTTTTTGCTGAGGCAACTTACTAATCAATCTATCTATTTTAAAATCTTGGTTTTTATTAAAGTCATCAATTATATGATTGTATAATTCTTTAAAATCTTCATTTGCAAATTCTGTTTCATCTTCTTGAAGATCTAAATAAATTTTTTCAAACACCTTTGATTTAACCTTTTCTGAAGAATGAGTAATTTCTCCTTTTTCATTTACTTCAATAGACATTTCTTCAAACTCTTCTTCTACAATACCATACACCAATAATAATTCAATTATTTTTTTTTCTAATTCAAATTGGGGATCTATACTTTTTACAGGTTGTTTTTCTGAAGATACAACATCAAAAGGAGTGCTCTTTTTTTGTTGTTGTTTTTGAAGATCTTTTTTATCCTTTTTAAGGATTTGAGCTAAGGTATTATACAATATAGATTCATCTATATTCATGATTCTAGAACACTCTTGAATATATACTTCCTTTTTTATATCATCAGGAATCTTAGAGATACTCACCAAAATTTCGCGAACTGTTTCTGCTCTTTTTATAGGATCGTTTTTTGTTTGAGAGACTAAAAGAGCTGCTTTAAAATTAATAAAGTCAGTAGCGTTGTCATCTAGATATAGTTTAAGACTCTCTAAGGTATTTTTTTTAGCAAAACTATCTGGATCTTCTCCTTCTGGGAAGGTACAAATCTTTACATTCATCCCTTGTTCAAGAATTAAATCTATTCCCCTAATAGATGCTCTAAGTCCTGCTTCATCTCCATCGTAAAGAACTGTAATGTTATTGGTAAGTCTACTTATTAATCGTATTTGGTTTGGAGTTAAAGCTGTACCTGACGAAGACACTACATTGGTGATACCAGTTTGGTTAAATTGTATCACATCTGTATACCCTTCAACTAAATAGCAATTATCTTCTTTCGCAATTGCTTGTTTTGCTTGATAGATGCCATAAAGCACATCACTTTTGTGGTATATATCACTTTCTGGAGAATTTAAATACTTAGCAGCCTTTTTGTCATTTGTTAAAATTCTACCTCCAAAACCCAAAGTACGCCCACTCATACTTAGAATAGGAAATATAACTCGCCCTTTAAAACGATCAAATTGTTTCTCACCTTTTACAATGGTAAGTCCGGTTTTATCAAGAAATTCTAATTGATATCCTTTTTTTATAGCCGTATCTGTAAAAGCTCCCCATTGATCTAAAGAGTATCCTAATGAAAATTTTTGAATCGTTTCTAAAGTAAAACCACGCTCTTTAAAGTACGTGAGACCAATTGCTTTTCCTTCTTCTATATTTAATAAAGTACTATTAAAGTAATCTTTAGCATAGTCACTTACTATAAATAGGTTTTCTTTTTGTGTTGCTTGTTCTTTTTCTTCATCAGACCTTTCGGTTTCTTCAATTTCAATTCCATATTTATTAGCCAAATATTTAATCGCTTCTGGGTAACTAAAATGCTCGTGCTCCATTAAAAAAGAAATGACACTACCTCCTTTTCCACTTGAAAAATCTTTCCATAATTGCTTGGCTGGAGAGACCATAAAACTAGGAGATCGCTCATCGCTAAAAGGACTTAACCCTTTAAAGTTACTACCCGATTTTTTTAAAACCACAAAGTCACCTATTACCTCCTCTACTCGAGCGGTTTCAAATACATTATCTATGGTTGTTTGTGAAATCATATTTAGATATCAAAGATGTGAATTTCTGCTTTAAAAAGTAAATTTTTGGCACAAATATTTATCAACAAAAAAGGCTATCAACGCTGCGTATTATTTTTTTCTATCTATCACGAAATTAACCATTAATTCTAGCGAATCTTTATAGGTTGAATCTGGATATTTTCGCAATATAGTAAGTGCTTTATTTTGGTATTTTTTCATGACAGAAACAGCATATTCTAATCCTCCTTTTGATTTAACAAACTGGATTAATTCCCTTACCCTAACTTTGTCGGTATTGTAATTTTTAATAGCGTTGATGACCCATCTCTTTTCTTTATCCGAACAATTATTAAGGGTATAAATTAAAGGGAGTGTCATTTTTTGTTCTTTAATATCTATTCCCGTAGGCTTTCCTATTTTTTCGGTTCCATAATCAAAAAGGTCATCCTTAATTTGAAAAGCCATTCCAATATGTTCTCCAAATTCTCTCATCGCCTCTACTTCTCCTTTTGTGGCCATTACAGATTGAGCTCCCATAGCGCAACATGCAGCAATTAGTGTAGCTGTTTTTTTACGAATTATTTCGTAATAAACTTCTTCTGTAATATCTAATTTTCTTGCTTTTTCAATTTGAAGAAGCTCCCCTTCACTCATTTCTCTTACTGCAACAGAAATAATTTTCAGCAAATCAAAATCGTTATTATCAATAGATAACAATAAACCTTTGGATAATAAAAAATCTCCTACTAACACTGCAATTTTATTTTTCCACAAGGCGTTTATTGAGAAAAAACCTCTTCTTTTATTACTGCCATCAACCACATCATCGTGTACTAGTGTAGCTGTATGGATTAATTCTATGACAGAAGCACCCCGATAAGTTCTATCATTAACCTCTCCCTTATTACTCATCTTTGCTATTAAAAAAACAAACATCGGCCTCATTTGTTTACCTTTCCTATTCACAACATAATGTGTGATACGGTTTAACAAGGAAACTTTTGAATTCATAGAAAGTAAGAACTTTTTTTCGAAAAGCTCCATTTCATATTCAATAGGTAGTTTTATTTGCGCAACTGTTTTCATAGCCTGCTCAAAAATAAGTTAATAAAAGCAATATAATTCTAGAACGAAGGGATATTTCGTAAATTTATTAATTGTTTCAAATGAGTCTATTCTATTGTTAATTAAGCTTCTATAATCTAAAATAATAATCAATCATTAGTTTTAAAATAAAATTAATGATATATTTGAATATAATTATAAATTAATATAATATGAAAAAAATTACACTTTTATTATTAATTTTTGTTGCCTTTACAATGAACGCTCAAGTTACTATTTGGGAAGAAGGCTTTGAATCTTTTCAAGATTTTACTTTGGCAATCCCAGAATGGACTCAATGGGACCTCGATATGGAGTCAACTTGGGGAGCAAGTGACTTTGATTTTGAAAACGAAAACTATACAGGAACCGGAATAATATTCAATTCATTGACTATGACAGATGCCGATCCTAATGACCCTCAGGACCGAACAAGCTGGGAAGCAAGAACTGGTGAAAAAGGATTATATATGATTGCAATGCAAGAGCCGCCTTATATAAATGAAGACTATATCATTACACCTCAAATTGATTTAACTGCAGTAAGCTCTGCTGAATTTAGTTTTTGGGCAAAATCAATAACCGAAGATTATGGTTTAGAGCGATTCCATGTTTTGCTTTCGACTACATCAAGTGATTATTTTGATTTTACAGTTGAATTAAGTGATGGAGAACTTCAGGCCCCATTAGAATATACTGAATATTCATATGATTTATCTGATTATGAGGGGCAAATGGTTTATTTAGCAATTCTTTATGTTGCACAAGATTCATTTGTGTTTCAAATGGATGATTTCTTAGTTCAGGGTAATATCCTTAGTATTGAAGATAATTTATTTAATAACTTTAACCATTATATAACTAATAATCAACTGTTTATGACCGCTAGTGCTTCTCTAGAAAACATACAGTTATATAACTTATTGGGACAACAAGTTTTAACTAAAACACTTTCAAACACTAGTGAAATGATAAACATTGCATCTTTAGATACAGGTATTTATATTGCTAAAGTTAGTATTCAAGGAAAATCAAAATCTTTTAAAATAGTTAAGAACTAAATTTACTATTTTAATTATTATTAAAAGAGAGCGGCAAACTGTCGCTCTTTTTTTATTGCTTATTTGCCAACTGCCCGCAAGCAGCATCTATATCTTTTCCCCTACTTCTTCTAACGGTTACTGGAATTCTATTTTTCTCTAAGGCATTTATGTACTCATTTGTTACATGAGGAGATGCTTGTTTAAATGAATCATCATCTATGGAGTTATATTCAATTAAATTCACTTTACAAGGCACACACTTACAATAGGCAACCAGAGCATTAATATCTTCTCTTGAGTCATTAATCCCATCCCAAATAATATATTCATAGGTAATTCTTCTAGTTGTTTTTTCATACCAATATTGCAGTGCCTCTTTTAAATCTAGCAAGGTGAATTTATTAGCAAAAGGCATGATTTGCTCTCTTTTTTCTTGAATCGCAGAGTGTAACGAAACTGCTAAATTAAACTTAACCTCATCATCGGCTAATTTTTTAATCATTTTTGGGACACCAGAGGTGGAAACAGTTATTCTTTTTGGTGACATCCCTAAACCTTCTTCCGAAGTTATTTTATCAATGGATTTAAGAACGTTATTATAATTCATCAAGGGTTCGCCCATCCCCATAAACACTATGTTTGAAAGTGGTCTTGAATGGTACAATTTACTTTCTTGGTCAATTGCTTTTACCTGATCGTAAATTTCGTCAGGGTTCAAGTTCCTCATCTTTTTTAACCGTGCAGTAGCACAAAATTTACAATCTAAACTACAACCTACTTGAGTTGAAACACAAGCTGTTGTTCTTGATGGTGTGGGTATTAAAACTGATTCTACAATTAATCCATCAAATAGTTTTACAGCATTTTTAATAGTACCATCCTTACTCTTTTGTATACTATCCACTTCAATGTGATTAATTACAAAATGCTCGCTTAAAAGTTCCCGAGTCTCCTTTGATATATTAGTCATATCATCAAAATGATGCGCTCCCTTACTCCAAAGCCATTCATAGACTTGATTTCCTCTAAAAGCCTTGTCTCCTGTGTTTTGAAAGAAATCTCTAATTTCTTCTCTTGACAAAGCTCGTATATCTTTTTTTTTTGCTTTCATTAGTTTACAAAAATATCAATATTAAAAAGGATATGATAATATAAAAGCCTCTTTTAAAAAAAGAGGCTTTTATATTTTACTGAATTTTATAATTATCTATTTATTATAATCTTTTTTGCAGAACTAACATTGGTATCTCTATCTACTAAATATAAAATGTACAATCCTTCATTTAAATGTTCTACATTAATTTCATTAATAGTATTTGATATGTTTCCTGAATAAATTTTTTGTCCCATTAAGTTGTAAAAATAATACTCTAAATTAGGATATCTATTATTGATAATTGAGATTTTTGTATTTGCTGGATTGGGATAAATATCTAAAGTTCCAGTATCATCAAAATCTTGAGTATTTAATACATTTTGAATTGTTTCAGTTGTAGATTGTCCAGAATTATTAGGATCTAACCAATCTTTTAATCTAGTTTCTGGCGTTTCACCTGAATCCCATGAAATTCCAAATCTTCCATATATATCATAATCATTATTATTATCAGTTCCATCACAAAAAGCTTGACCAGCATATAATTGCCCAATTATCCTTGCATCCTCATTAAATAATGGCGAACCTGAAGATCCACTTTCTGTAGTCCCAATTTCCCATCCATTGCCAACACCAACAGATACTCCTCCAATTAACCATACTTCAGTACCATTAGCATTTTCTTTAACAGCACCTGAATCGTCTCTACATATTTTCATAATATCCCCATTGGGATGGTGAATTCCAACTTCCATAGTAGGTAATTCATCCCTACTATCCCAACCTGCAAAAGCAACATCCCAAGATTCTGGAATCTTATTATACAATTCAACTAATGCAAAGTCACTTAAAGCATTATTTGCTTTTACCTGAGCACCACTCATCGTGAAATTGGTTTGTATGTCTAAACTTTCTTCTTCACTAGCACAAATTGGACTTGGACTCATCCAATTAAACCTAACAGACCAAAAAGATGGGTCACTATTTTCCAAACAATGATTCGCAGTTAATAAATATGGGGTTTTATCACCAAGCGTAGTATTTATTAAAGAGGATGAGCATAAATGACCATTACCTAGATTTAAGAGAGCTACCGTTTTTTTTATTACGTCTTTTTTGTTTTCGAAGTCATTGCCAATAGAACAATTTACATCATAGTTACAATCTCCAGAATCATTAAGACCTTTGTAGTTATCCTCAATAATTTGATGAACTCGTCCCATCCTATACCCATGAACAATACTTCCTATTTCAAGATGAGTATCATCAACTGTGTTTTCTGGTTCATAGTATTCTATCCAGATAATTTCACCAGAAACAAACCAAGACCCTAATTTTTTATTTTCTCTATTTTGATCCTTTGTGTATGTTTTTGAAATATCGGTTTGATCATCATTGTAAAGATGCATCGTTGTTCCTTCTGGTAATTTAAAATCATTAAAGTTTATACTTAAATTAACAGCATCTGGTGACCAAATGGCTACTTGCCAAATTCTACCTCTATTATTTGGTAATTCGGTCCAAACTCCATCATTTTCATAATCCAAAACTAAGGGTCTTGAAACTCCATAACGCCATGGGAGACTTTTATCTCTGTCATTAATACTATCCTCAGTAATTATGTTTTCTAAATCTAAAGGGGGTAATTCTATAGGCGTAACGGAACTTCTTAAATTTAATTCCCAACTCAAAGGGATGCGTTCATTTTCATCCTGAGAATAGGATACATATGAAATTGAAATTAACATTATAAAAAGTAAAATTCTTCTCATCAATACTGTTTAAAAAAAGTATTAGCTTACTAAAGTACTTTTTTATTTTGATATTTAAAAATCAAATCATTATAAAACAAAAAACCCCGATGACACATCGAGGTTTAATAACTATATTTAATAAAAATTAGATGATTAACATCGCATCTCCATAAGAGTAAAATTTATATTTTTCTTTAATTGCTACCTCATACGCTTCTCTCACAAAATCATGTCCTGCAAATGCCGAAACCATCATCATTAAAGTTGATTTTGGTGTATGAAAGTTAGTCACCATCATATTTGCGATGCTAAAATCGTAAGGAGGAAAAATAAATTTATTAGTCCAACCATCATAAGTATTTAACGTTCCATTAGAAGAAACAGAACTTTCTATTGCTCTCATTGCAGTTGTTCCAACAGCACAAATTCTTCTTTTCTCTGCAATTCCTCTATTAATTATTGTTTCCGCTAATTTATCAATATGAATCTCTTCTGAATCCATTTTATGTTTAGATAAATCTTCTACTTCTACAGAGCTAAATGTTCCCAATCCAACATGCAATGTTACCTCAGCAAATTTTACTCCTTTAATTTCAAGACGCTTTAATAAATGTCTAGAAAAATGTAATCCAGCAGTTGGTGCCGCAACGGCTCCTTCATTTTTTGCGAAAATGGTTTGATATCTTTCTTTATCTTCTGGCTCAACTTCTCTTTTAATATATTTAGGAAGTGGTGTTTCTCCTAATTCAGTTAATTTTTTTCTAAAATCTTCATAAGGTCCATCATATAAGAAACGTAATGTTCTTCCTCTAGAAGTGGTATTATCTATAACCTCAGCAATTAATGAATCATCTTCTCCAAAGTATAATTTATTTCCAATTCTAATTTTTCTTGCAGGATCTACTAATACATCCCAAAGACGAGTCTCTTTATTTAATTCTCTTAAAAGAAAAACTTCTATGCGAGCACCCGTTTTTTCTTTATTTCCAAATAATCTTGCAGGAAATACCTTTGTATTATTTAACACAAGCACATCGTCTTCACGAAAATAATCTTTAAGGTCTTTAAACATTTTATGCTCAATGGTTTTTTCTTTTCTGTTCAATACCATTAAACGAGATTCATCCCTATTTGCAGCAGGATATTCAGCTAATAATTCTTCTGGTAATTCAAAATTAAATTTTGAGAGTTTCATTCCCATAGTTAGAGACAGTTTTATAATTAAAAGATGCAAATATACAATCTCAACATAGGGGTTGTCAAGTAAATAACAGTTTATTATTTTAATTGCACTTCAACACCTGTTTTTACAAGGTCTTTCCAAAAGGTAGCGTAGGATTTTGTAACCACATTTGGTTCAAGGATATTAATTGGCACTTTAAATACTAATGGAGCAAAAGCCATAGCCATTCGATGGTCTTGGTAAGTTTCAATGGTTATGTTTTCAATGATCTTCTTTGAACGAAATACTTCTAAAGATTGGTCTGTTATAGCCACATTAGCTCCAAGCTTCTCAAGTTCTGTTTTTAAAGCTAATAACCTATCCGTTTCTTTTATTTTAAGCGTTTTTAAACCTTCTAATTTACAATGTATTCCTAAACCAAAACATGTTACTGCTATGGTTTGAGCGATATCTGGTGTGTCATTTAAATTCAATGATAGGTGATCACTAATTTCAGTTTTTATTTTTCTTAAATGGATGGAATTATCACGTTTATTAAAAACGGTTTCTACTCCCAATTTTTCAAAAATGGAGATTATTTTTGAATCTCCTTGAATGCTGTTTTTTGTAAAATTATTTAAAGTAACTTCAAGATTACTTGAGAGCGCAATTATACTATAATAATAAGAAGCAGAGCTCCAATCTGATTCTACATTTAGTCTGCTACTATCAATAGTATTAGTTGGTTTAATTTGAATTCTATTTGTATTAAAACTTCCCGAAACTCCTGCTTTTTGCATCAAATTTAAAGTCATTTTAATATATGGGACTGAGGTAATTTCTCCTTCTAGATTAATAGTTAATCCATTTTTTAATGCAGGTGCCATTAGCATTAATGCAGAGATATACTGACTACTTATAGCAGCATTTAATGTAACTGAACTAATATCTAAATCTTTGCCAATTATTTTTAGTGGAGGAAACCCTTCATTTTTTAAATAGTGAATATCTGCACCTAAATCTTTTAATGCCTCAACTAAAATTCTAATTGGGCGTTCTTGCATTCTTTTACTACCAGTAATAATAATATCCACTCCTTTTTTTGAAGCAAAATATGCAGTTAAAAAACGCATGGCAGTTCCCGCATGATGAACATCAACGATTCCGTCAATTTCTTCTATTCCTTTTAGTAAACTAATCGTGTCATCACTATTAGAAAGGTTATCAATTAACAAGTTTGGAAATATCCCTTTTAGGATTAAAAGTCTGTTAGATTCACTTTTAGATCCTGGGACAATGATAACAGGATTATCACTAACCGTTTTATAAGTAAGGTGTGCTATCAAAACTTTTGTTCTTCTTTCTTGAGTTTAGCTCTAAACTTTCCAAATGTTACCAAAAACCCATAAATAAAGCCTCCAACTAATAAGCCAATTACAAATGAAAATGGATTTATAATCGAATTGAAGTACTCCATATTAAAGCCTTCAATTGCCCATTTTATAATTACAAATATAGATGCAAACGCAATCCCTAATGAAAAAGCTGACCTCCAAAATCCAGGAGTTGAAATTACTTTTTGAAACATATTATTTTAATTTTTTATTAGTATGATGCCTATCGTGATCGCGATTGGCTTTATAATTCATTTTTTTATCAAAAGCTTCTTGCAAATCAATTCCAGTTTGATTAGCTAAACACAAAACTACAAATACAACATCGGATAATTCTTCTCCTAGGTCTTTATCTTTATCACTTTCCTTTTCACTTTGCTCACCATAGCGACGTGCAATAATCCTAGCAACTTCACCAACCTCTTCCGTAAGTTGGGCCATATTGGTTAACTCATTAAAATAACGAACCCCATGTTCTTTTATCCATTTATCAACTGCCAGTTGAGAGTTTTTTATATTCATCGTTCATAAATTAAATTATTATTCCTTCTGTTTTGAATCGATTAAAATAGTAACAGGTCCATCATTTATCAATGCTACATCCATCATGGCGCCAAATTCTCCTGTTTGAACTTTTTTACCCAATTCATTTTCTAGTTGGGTGATAAATTTTTCATACAACGGAATTGCTATTTCAGGTCGAGCTGCTTTTATAAAGGAAGGTCTATTTCCTTTTTTAGTTTTTGCTTGCAGTGTAAATTGGCTCACTACAATTACATCTCCATTAGCTTCGATAATCGAATTATTCATAGCACCATTTTTATCACTAAAAATTCGGAGTCGAGTAATTTTTCCTGCTAACCAATTTATATCTTCTTGAGTATCTTCTGCTTCAATACCCAGCAGTATTAAATATCCTTTTTTAATTTCTGAAACAACCTTTTCTTGAATAATAACAGAAGCTTGTTTCACTAATTGGATAACTACTCTCATATTTAATATTTATTCTTTATCATAAACATCTTTGCGATAGTGCTCTTCTTCACCCTCTAGAATTTGAAGATAACTTTTATAGCGAGACCAAGCAATTTCTTCATTTTCTAAAGCTTCTTTAACAGCACATTTTGGTTCTTCTATATGCAAGCAATTATGAAACTTACAATGCTCTTTTAACTTAAAAAACTCTGGATAAAAACCTGACAATTCTTCTTTCTCAATTTCTACCATTCCAAAACCTTTGATTCCAGGAGTATCTATAATTTGAGCATCAAAAGACAAATCATACATTTCTGCAAATGTAGTAGTATGTTGGCCCTGCAAATGTTGATCAGAAATTTCTTTAGTTTTTAGTTTTAATGAAGGTTCTATTGCATTTACTAATGTTGATTTACCAACACCACTATGACCCGAAAAAACACTTACTTTGTTTTCCATTAGCGCTTTTACGATATCTAAATTTTCTCCTGTTTTAGCAGAAATCGCTATGCAATCATAACCAATAGTTCTATATAAATGAGCTAAATATTTAATTTCACCTAATTCTTCTTCGTTATAAAAATCAATTTTATTAAATAATATGATGGTTTTGATGCCATAAGCTTCGGAAGTTACCAAAAACCGATCTATAAAAGCTGTAGAAGTTGGTGGATTATTAAGAGTAACTATTAAAAAAGCAAGGTCTATATTAGCAGCAATAATCTGAGTCTGTTTTGAAAGGTTTACTGATTTACGAATAATGTAATTCTCACGTTTTTCAATTTCATGGATCACCCCAAACTCATCATCACCTTTACTATCTATTTCAAAACAAACGTTATCACCAACAGAAACAGGATTTGTAGTTTTAATTCCTCTTATGCGAAACTTTCCTTTTAATCTGCACTCATAAAAAACTCCTTGTTCTGTTTTTACAGTGTACCAACTTCCCGTAGATTTATAGACAGTTCCTTTCATTGACACAAAAGTCTTAAAATTAAAGTTATTAGCATTGTGATTTGTTTTAAATATTATTCTTTAATCAGTACTGTATTATTTATCATAAAGTCGCTTTTGATGATTAATCGATTCTTGATGAATTGCTTTATATATTTTTAAAACAAACTCTTCACTTAAATCGAATTCTTTACCTTCTAATATCATTTTACCAAGAATTTCATTCCATCTTTTATTTTGCAGAATAGCCACATTGTTCTTCTTTTTTAAACCCCCTATTTCATCAGCAATTTTCATTCGTTTTCCTAAGATTTCGGTTAACTTATGATCAACAACATCTATTTGTGTTCTAAGATTGGATAATTTATTAAGGTACTCTACAGCATCACCTTCTTCTTTTCTAATTTTTAAATCGATGGTTAATTGATCTAACGTTTTAGGAGTAATCTGTTGTTTTGCATCACTCCAAGCATTATCTGGATCATGATGTGTTTCAATCATTAAACCGTCAAAATTTAAGTCCAATGCTGTTTGACATAAATCAAAAATAATATCTCTACGTCCAGCAATATGTGATGGATCTAATATTAATGGTAAATCTGGAAACTGATTTTGTAAATCGATTGGTATTTGCCATTCTGGGTTATTTCTATATCGTGTTTTCTCGTAGGTAGAAAAACCCCTATGTATGACTCCTAATTTATTAATATTAGAAGTATGTAGACGTTCAACAGCTCCTAACCATAAAGCTAAATCTGGATTAACAGGATTTTTAACTAATACAATTTTATCGGTTCCTTTTAATGCTTCAGCAATTTCTTGAACTATAAACGGTGAAACGGTTGTACGCGCTCCAATCCATAGTAAATCGACGTCATTTTTTAAGGCTAGCTCAACGTGTGCAGGGTTTGCAACTTCAGTAGCAGTTAATAATCCTGTTTCATCTTTTGCTCTTTTCAACCATTTTAAACCAATTTCACCAACCCCTTCAAAATTTCCTGGTCTAGTTCTAGGTTTCCATATTCCTGCGCGTAATATGGTGGCATCTGTATTTTTTAATTGATGTGCAATTTTTAAAACTTGTTCTTCAGATTCAGCACTACAAGGCCCTGCAATTACTAGAGGATGATTTAAGTCCATCGTATTTAACCAGGTTTTTAGATTCTTGTTATTTTTCATTGATAAGATTATTTAATAATTGATTTGGTTTATTTTCAAAATTCTGTTTATAAGCTCCTACAACTTTTAATTCTTTTACTGCTTTTTCCATTACTTTAATCACGTCTTTAAATAATTTATAATCTTTAAAAACAACATCTACAAAAAACGAATATTGCCAAGGTTCACCAATAATAGGCAAAGATTGTATTTTTGTTAAACTAATTTCAAAAGTACTAAACAATTGTAATACATTGGAAAGACTACCTACCCTGTGATCTAATTTAAATTTCAGTGTTGCTTTATTTGCATCTTTTGTATGCATTTTAACTTCTTTTCCTATTAAAACAAAACGAGTTTGATTATCGCTATTGTTTTGAATCTTACTATCTAAAATTTTTAAGCCAAATTTTTCAGCAACTTGCTTTCCAGCTATCGCAGCTACTCCTTTTAAATTTTGTTTTTTTATTTTTTTTGCTTCAGAAGCTGTATCAGAACCCTCAATTATTTTTATATGAGGCGGAAATTTTCGTAAATAATTTTTACATTGAAGTAGTGCTACTGGATGGGAATGAATTTCTATAATATCATGAATCGTTTCGGTTTCTAAAGCCATCAGATACATTTGTATATTTAAAAAAACTTCGTCCATAATTACCAAATTACTCGCATCTATTAAATTATAGTTTGGCAAAATAGACCCTGCAATTGTGTTCTCTATTGCAAGAACACCAAAATCTGCACTAAAATCATTGATGGATTCGGTAACTTTTTCAAAACTAGTACACATTATTAATTCAATTTCTTTCTTAGGAAACATTTTTTTTACAGCCATATCGTGAAATGAACTTTCGATTCCCTGGATTGCAATTTTTAGATTCATAATTTTAAATTTTTATAAAAAAAAAGTCCCGATGAATATCGAGACTTTTAAATAATTAATATTTTAGATTAACTACACAACAACCTCGTTTCTTTCTTTAAAAAAGAAAAATCGATAATAGTTAAATGTACTTAATACGTTCATTGTTCGTTTATAATGCTAAATTAATTAATTATTGGAAATAACCTATAATTTTTTACTTTTTATTTATGTAGTTTTGTTTTAATTTGAATATGGCAATAAAAATTGAAAATATCACTAAAAAATATGGCGATCAAATTGCCTTGAATCAAGTTTCATTTTCAATACCAAAAGGTGAAATCGTTGGATTTTTAGGTCCAAATGGAGCGGGGAAATCTACGATGATGAAAATTTTAACTACCTATATTTCTACATTTGAAGGAAATGCATGGGTCAATAACTATTCCGTTTCAGATGATAAAATTCAAGTTCAAAAATGTGTTGGTTACCTTCCAGAGCATAATCCTCTATATACAGATATGTATGTGCGAGAATATTTAAATTTTAACGCAGAAATTTATAAAATTGACAAGGCACATGTTGAAATTGTTATTGAGCAGACAGGATTATTATCGGAAGCTCATAAAAAAATAGAACAACTCTCTAAAGGATACAGACAGCGTGTGGGGCTTGCCAATGCATTACTTCACAATCCTGAAGTTTTAATTTTAGACGAACCTACTACGGGATTAGACCCTAATCAATTAATTGAAATTAGAGATCTTATAAAAAAAGTCGCTAAAGAAAGCGGTAAAACAGTATTACTATCAACACATATCATGCAAGAAGTTGAAGCTATTTGTGATCGTGTTATCATATTAAATAAAGGAAAATTAATCCACGATAAATCTATAAAAGAAACCTTAAAAGAAAATAGCTTAGAAAATTTATTTACGAAACTTACTAGTCAAAAATAAGCCTACATGTATAGTATTCGACAACATTAACTACTGGAGGGTTATTTTCAGAAATAACATCTCCTAAACTTCTTATTTCTCCAATAATTGACACTTGAGGATTTATAATTATTTTGTTGGTACTTCTATGAAAAACTATCAATTCTTGGATTAAAAAATCTACTGCTTCCACTCTAGAGTTACCGGAATATGGACCTATTTCAGCTTTTACAGCAGAACCGGTTAATAAAAAATTAGAAAAACTGAATAAAGATCTTTATACCTTAACTAAAAAATATTTTACTAGATTGTAAAGTTATGGTCAATAAAAATTACTTTCTTTTGAAGTTTCAGAACGCTTATTAAACACATTTATAACATTCAATAAAACATTTTTTTTTAAATATTAGTCACAAGCAATACAGGGCAAAAAATAGTTAGTATAGATCCAGATGTAGTTACACCATAGGTTTTTTCATGCCCAATTAATATGATCCAAAGAGCCCTTTTAATAAAACAATAAGTATTCTTTTATTTTACGAAAAGGCGTATATTTGACATTCAAAAGAGGAGAAATTTGACTGATTGCAACCTCTGTTACTTTACAATAATAGTAACAACAAATGCTAAAAGGTAGTGCACATCATTATTATTTACTATTGTGTACTTTCTCCAGCTGCATCCGTCATATATAAATATTAAATTAAAATTATCCATTTATGGCTTATTTATTTACATCAGAAAGTGTTTCTGAAGGACATCCCGACAAAGTAGCAGATCAAATTAGTGATGCATTAGTTGATCATTTTTTAGCTTTTGATCCACAATCAAAAGTTGCTTGTGAAACATTAGTTACTACAGGTCAAGTGGTTTTAGCAGGTGAAGTAAAAAGTAACACCTATTTAGATGTTCAGAAAATTGCCAGAGATGTTATCAATAAAATTGGTTACACTAAAAGCGAATATATGTTTGATGGTAATTCTTGTGGGGTTTTTTCATCCATTCACGAACAATCTTCAGATATCAATCAAGGAGTAGATCGTAAAGAAGGGGAGGAACAAGGCGCAGGAGATCAAGGTATGATGTTTGGATATGCTACTAACGAAACTGAAAATTATATGCCATTGGCTTTAGATTTAAGTCATCGTATTTTAATTGAATTAGCCGAGATAAGAAGAGAAAACAAAGAAATCTCTTACCTAAGACCAGATGCAAAAAGTCAAGTTACTATAGAATATAGTGACGATAATAAGCCACAACGTATTGACACCATTGTTATTTCTACACAACATGATGATTTTGATGAAGATGAAAAAATGTTAGCTACCATAAAATCTGATTTAGTTTCGCAATTAATACCTAGAGTAGTTTCCAAATTATCTCCAGAAATACAACGTTTATTTAATGACGATATCACCTACCATATCAACCCTACTGGAAAATTTGTAATAGGAGGTCCTCACGGAGATACAGGATTAACTGGTCGAAAAATAATCGTAGACACCTATGGTGGCAAAGGAGCTCACGGCGGTGGAGCTTTTAGTGGAAAAGACCCAAGTAAAGTGGACCGTAGTGCAGCATATGCATCTAGGCATATTGCAAAAAATCTAGTTGCAGCTGGTATTTGTGACGAAATATTAGTACAAGTGAGTTATGCAATTGGAGTTGCTAAACCAACTTCTATAAATGTAGTGACTTACAATACCGCAAAAGTTGAAATGTCTGATAGTGAAATTTCAAAAATAGTAGAAGGTCTTTTTGATATGCGTCCTGCGGCTATTGAAAATCGTTTGAAGCTTAGAAACCCTATTTATTTAGAGACTGCTTCTTATGGACATATGGGAAGAACTCCTGAAGTCAAAAACTTAACATTCCATGCAGTAGATGGTAAAACACTTACTAAAAAAGTAGAAACTTTTACTTGGGAAAAATTAGATTTTGTTCCTAAAGTTAAAGAAGCATTTGGCTTATAAATAAACCTATTTTTATCTTAGAAGAGGTGACTGAATTAACACCTGAAGATATGCCTATGGTTTAGATTGATATTTAGCAATCAAAATCCTAACTAAAAGCCAAACTGGTAATAGAATACCACATAGGTAAGAGGGTATTATAGTAAGTTCCCTTATAGCTCCAATCAAAACTGTTTCTATTTCATTTGAATATAGAAAATAGAATAAAGAAATATTACACCAAGAAATAAAAGAAATAATAATCAAATATTTATTTTTCATACTATTTTTTTTGTTTTAAATATTCTATAAATATAAGTAAATATGATTTCTTGTATAGCTTATGATTTGAATGTTGTGTATATAAAAAATTAACATTTCTGAAAGGGATTTGATTGTATTAGGTTTTATAAATCAACTTTCTACAATAGGGAAATTTTCATATATTTAAAATTTTATATGCGGAAGATCCTTTTTAATTAAACTAATCTTAGTCTCTAAATCCCTTATAAATAAAAGGTGATCTTCACTCTTTGGATCAAATGGTTTATGTTTTAAACTTGATTGAATTGCTAAAATAGCTTTTTGTAATGGCACTGTTTCGGAAGAAATCCAGGCTTTATTAAAGGCTTCCCAAATTATGCTAACAGCAGTATTATTGGGATGAATCATATCTTCTTTATAGAAGCGATAATCTCGCAATTCATCCAGCATCATTTCATAAGAAGGAAAGTAAAAAAGGGTTTTTAAAAGTGACTCACTGGATAAAACTTGGTGAATGGCAGTTATCAAATGGGCCTTGCTTAAATTATTATCAACAAAGCCATCTTTTAAATGTCTTACCGGAGAAACAGTTGTTATGATAGAAGCTTTCGGGTTACTTACTTTTATTAATGAAATTACATTTGATAGCGAACTATTAATATCACTGACACTAAGTAATTCTTTTTTAAATTCCTTTTGTGGTATCTTAAAACAATTTGCCACCAACCTTTGAGTATTCACAAATCGATATACCCAGCCTGAACCATAGGTTAAAACTATATGGGTTGAATTTAATAAATAGCCTTTTAATTCGGCTAGTTTCCTATTTATTAATACTAGAAAATCTTTTTTATTGCTTGCATTTATGGAAGAGTGCATCTCAAAACAATACCACCGTTCATTTTTTAAAAAAATATCTTTATCAATAAACAAATTATCTTGCAATGCCCTTTCTATAATATTCTCAATTGCTTTTGGATGAAACAAAATACCAAAAGGATTTTGTAATGTTTGAAACTTAGCATTACTCAACCTATCTCCTAAATTTTCTACAAAACAAGATCCTAATAAAACTATTTTAGAATCATAGTCTATCTTAGGTTCATTTGAAGGTATCGGTATTTTAGTTTGAAGTTTCATATGTTTTACAACAAAAGCTAAAAGTTAAATGCATTTAAAAAATATAATCTTTTCCTTTACTTAGCGCTTCACTTAATCCATCTGGATTCTTCCCTCCTGCTGTTGCAAAGAAAGGTTGGCCTCCGCCGCCGCCTTGAATATATTTACCCAGTTCTCTAATAATTTTTCCTGCATCCAAATTTTTAGAAGCCACCAAATCTTTAGAAATATAACAAGAGAGCAATGCTTTTCCGTTTTGATTGGTTCCTAATAAAAGAAATAAATTATCAAATTCTCCACCTAATTCAAATGAAATATCTTTAATACCATTGGCATCCAAATCTACTAGCTTTGCTAAAAAATTAACTCCATTCATTTCTGAAATCTCATTTTTAAGATCTGTCTTTAAATTTTTACCTTTTTCTTTTAAAAGAGTTTGGATCTGCTTTTTTAAATCTGAATTTTCTTCTTGTATTGTAGCAATGCTTTTTAGAGGATCTTTTGTGTTTTGAAGAACTTTTTTTATTTCTTTAAATTTATTGGAGTTGGAAATAAAGAAATCTTTTGCAAATTCTCCAGTAATAGCTTCAATCCTTCTTATCCCTGAAGCTACAGCTCCTTCATGAAGAAGAATAAAATGCCAAATATCTTTTGTATTTTCCACATGGGTTCCTCCACAAAGCTCTACAGAGCTACCAAATTTTATAGTACGAACTGTATCGCCATACTTTTCTCCAAAAAGTGCAATTGCACCCTCATCCAATGCGATTTGTAGCGGAATATTCCTTTTTTCTTTTAAACTTAATCCTTCTCTAATACGAGCATTTACAAAATTTTCTACTTGAATTAATTCCTCTGTCGTTACTTTACTAAAATGTGAAAAATCAAATCGCAACCCACGACTATGAACCATAGATCCTTTTTGAGTAACATGCGTCCCTAAAACAGTCCGTAAAGCTTGATGTAATAGATGAGTCGCACTATGATTGGCTTCTGTATAAGACCTGATTTTCTTATCAACAACTGCTTTAAAAGTATCATTTATATCTTTTGGAAGGTTCTTAATATAATGAATAACTAAGTTGTTTTCTTTTTTAGTATCTACAATATAAACCAAATCTCCATGTGAAGATTCTAAATATCCTTTATCCCCGTCTTGTCCACCACCTTCAGGATAAAATGGTGTTAAATTGAATACTACTTGGTAGAACTCTCCATGCTTTTTTGTTTTTGTTTTTCTATAACGAGCAATCTTCACTTTTGTTTCTAAATAGTCATAGCCAATAAATTCCTGAACATCGTCTTCGACCAGTACAATCCAATCTCCTGTTTCTACTTTGGTGGCAGCTCTAGAACGTTCTTTTTGCTTTTGAAGTTCTAACTCAAATTCAGCTTCGCCTAAGTCTAACCCTCGTTCTCTTAAAATCAAAGCGGTTAAATCTTTAGGGAATCCAAAAGTATCATACATTTCAAATGCTTTTTTACCAGAAATTATGCTAGAATCTGCATTCTGAATAACATTTTCTAATAATATTAAACCTTGATCTAAGGTTCTTAAAAACGAATGTTCTTCTTCTTTAATTACAATAGAAATTAATTTATTTTCTCTTAGTAACTCAGGGAAAGCAGTTCCCATTTGTTTAGTTAAGGTATCGACTAACTGATATATGAATGGTTTTTTAGTTCCTAAAAAAGTAAATCCATAGCGAACAGCTCTTCGTAAAATTCTTCTAATTACATATCCTGCTCCTGTATTACTAGGTATTTGTCCGTCTGCAATTGAGAATGCGACCGCTCTAACATGGTCGGCAATAACACGAATAGCAATATCTACTTTTTCGTCTTTACCATATTCATTGTTAGTAATGGTTTCAATCTCTTGTATTAAAGGTTTAAAGACATCGGTATCGTAATTGCTTTGTGTTTTTTGCAGGACCATACAAAGGCGTTCAAAGCCCATTCCAGTATCTACATGCAAAGCAGGAAGGTCTTCCAAACTTCCATTTGCTTTTCGGTTAAATTGCATAAAAACCAAATTCCATAGTTCTACAACTTGAGGATGGTCTTTGTTTACCAAATCTATTCCACTAATTTTTTCTCTATCTGCTTTGGGTCTAATATCTACATGAATTTCACTACAAGGTCCACAAGGTCCTTGGATTCCCATTTCCCAAAAATTATCTTTTTTATTACCGTTTATAATCCTTTCTTCTGGTAATAAATTTTTCCATAAATCATAGGCTTCTGTATCCCTATCTAACCCTTCAGATTCATCTCCTTCAAATATGGTTACATATAAAGAATCTTTATCAATTTTCATTTCCTTGGTTAAAAATTCCCAAGCCCATTCAATAGCTTCTTTTTTAAAATAATCTCCAAAACTCCAATTGCCTAACATTTCGAACATCGTATGATGGTAGGTATCCATACCAACTTCTTCCAAATCGTTATGTTTTCCACTTACACGAAGGCATTTTTGGGTATCTGCTACTCTTTTATGCTGTACGGCTTTATGACCTAAAAAATATTCTTTAAACTGATTCATACCAGCATTAGTAAACATTAAAGTCGGATCATCTTTAATTACCATAGGTGCTGACGACACTATCGCATGTGATTTCGATTTAAAAAAATCTAAATATCTGGAACGTATTTCCTTTGAAGTCATAAGTTAATTATTTAATAATAAGCCTAATTAGGGGATTTCTTACACAATTTCTATATTTGCGTTTCGTTTTTGATTATAACCATTATCCCTAATGAGCAAAAATAAGATTTTTTAACGTATGGCTAAAGTAAAATATTACTATGATAGTGATACCTTATCATATCGAAAAATAGCATATAAAAAAGGTAGAAAAATTAAAATTTTTATACTTAGTTTATTAGGTATGCTATTAAGTGGTTTTCTACTACTTATCATCTATTTAAACATCCCATATATTGAAACTCCAAAAGAAAAAGCTTTAAAAAGAGAGCTTGTTAATATGGGGTTACAATTTGAGCTATTAAATAAAAAGATGGGGCAAGCTCAAAGGGTTTTAGGTGAAGTTGAGGAACGAGATAATGCAATTTACAGGGTTTATTTTGAAGCAAATCCAATTTCTAAAGAACAAAGAAAAGCAGGTTTTGGAGGGGTTAATCGCTATAAAAATTTAGAAGGATTCGATAATTCAAATTTAATTATAAGCACTAGTAAAAAAATAGATATTCTAACTAAACAAATTGTGGTGCAATCTAAATCTTTAGATGAGATAGCAATACTTGCTGAAGAAAAAGAAAAATTATTAAAAGCCATTCCTACAATACAACCCGTAAAAAACGAAGATTTAACGCGTATGGCTTCTGGTTATGGATATCGATCAGATCCATTTACAAAAGCTAGAAAATTTCACAAAGGAATGGATTTTACAGCTCCAAGAGGGACTCCAATTTACGCAACAGGTAATGGTGTTGTAACGAGGGCTGATAGACGTTCATCTGGATATGGCCGTCACGTTAGAATTGATCACGGATTTGGATATGTTAGTTTATATGCACACCTTTACAAGTATGCTGTTAAAAAAGGACAAAAAGTAAAACGTGGAGATTTAATTGGTTTTGTAGGTAGTACTGGTAGGTCACAAGCCCCACACTTACATTATGAAATATTTAAAGATAAGAAAAATTTAAATCCTATTAATTTCTATTACGGAGACCTTAGTCCTGAAGAATTTGCTGAATTATTAAGAGTTGCAGGACAAGAAAATCAATCATTGGACTAAATGAAAATAGAATTACCTGAAAAAAGATATTATGGAATTGGAGAAGTTGCTAAAGCTTTTTCTGTAAATAACTCTTTAATTCGTTTTTGGGAAAAAGAATTTGATATAATCAAGCCTAAAAAAAATGCAAAAGGTGACCGAAAATTCACACCTGAAGACATTAAGAATTTAGAACTTATTTACCACCTAGTTAAAGAACGTGGTTTTACGCTGGAAGGTGCTAAAACACATCTTAAAGAAAACAAACACAAAACAATAAGTAATTTTGAGATTATCAGAAAATTAGAAACTGTAAAAACTGAACTACTTAAAATTAAAGATCACTTATAATTTTTTCTATTTCTTTCTTAAATAAACAGTAATCGGAACTCCATGAAAATCGAATTTCTCACGTAATTTATTTTCGAGAAATCGCTTATAAGGATCCTTTACATATTGCGGTAAATTAGCAAAAAACGCAAAACTTGGATACGGAATTGGCAACTGCATACAATACTTAATCTTCACATATTTTCCTTTATATGCAGGTGGGGAATACGCCTCAATGATAGGAAGCATTATTTCATTAAGTTCACTGGTTTTAATTTTTTTACTTCTATTTTTAAATACTTCAACAGCAGTTTCAATTGCTTTAAAAATACGTTGTTTTGTAAGTACCGAAATAAAAACTATTGGCACATCAGTAAAAGGCTCACATTGCAATCGAATTAATTTTTCAAATTCTTTTACACTTTTGTGATCTTTTTCAACTAAATCCCATTTGTTTACTAAAATAACGACTCCTTTATTATTTTTTTGAGCCAACCAAAATATTTTTTGAACCTGACCGTCAAACCCTCTTGTAGCATCCAGTACAACAATTGCAACATCACAATGTTCAATCGCTCGAACACTTCTCATTACAGAGTAAAATTCTAAATCTTCTTTAACTTTACTTTTCCTGCGAATTCCAGCAGTATCGACTAAATTAAATTCAAAACCGTATCGGTTATAATGAGTATCCATACTATCTCTAGTAGTACCCGCAATATCAGTTACAATGTATCTATTCTGTCCAATTAAAGCATTAATAAAAGAAGATTTTCCAGCATTAGGCCTCCCAACAACTGCAAAACGAGGTAATTCATTTTCCTCTTCAACTTCTTCTTCTTCAGGAAGTACCTTTATTAAATCATCCAATAATTCTCCAGTACCACTACCGTTAATACTAGACATGA
>Ga0307985_10000396_pt1 | contig 26127 bp, 15 predicted proteins | sample EllFjometageno80_FD_203155 | JGI IMG/M metagenome (GOLD analysis project Ga0307985, IMG submission 203155) | Marine microbial communities from Ellis Fjord, Antarctic Ocean - #80 | ecosystem: Environmental > Aquatic > Marine > Unclassified | place: Southern Ocean | collected 2014-10-09 | reverse complement strand
TCGCGTCCGTGGTTATCGTTTCAAAATCAAATCCATTATACACAGAATCATAGTTTTCTATTGAAGGAATTTGGAGGTAGTCGTTTACAGTATTTACATTCGCTTTTTCAGCTTTAAAGCCATACGAGTACGGGAATGTTTGTCCTTGATTATCGATGACATTATTGATGAATGAAATGCCATCCAAACTATCGTGCGCCATTATAGGACGTGCATCTGCATTCTCATTGTATATCACATTGTTAGCTACCACGCATCTTGCTGGGCGAGCAGATCTGATTTCAGACTTAGGAAGCACTGCCGCTTCACTTACGTTACTTCCCACACCAAATTGCCACGGAGATTCGCAATTCACGTATGTATTGTATGCTACTACCGCATCCGTTACTTGTAAGTATCTATTCAACGGAGATTTTGGAATACCATTCATTACCGCTAGTGGACTTCTAAACTGCTTTCCTTTCAGGTTATAGAAGTAGTTGTTCACTACCCAGTGTCCAGAGTTAATCAATCTGATTCCACCTACGTTTTCTGAGCCATCTCCTATGAAGAAGTTGCCATCTATACGGCAGTAACTTCCGTGACGAGTTACTAGCGAACCTTCACTTTTGTAAAATACGTTTCCTTTGAAAATATTGAAATTGGTCTTACTAGAGATTACTTCTACTTCTCCGTTACACGCTTCAAATAGATTGTCAGCCACCGTCATATTACACGGAGCCATAGATGAATAGCTATCGCCTATCTGCATAGTCTCTCCACGTGGCCCACCTTTTCTTGGGCGAGGGCCGAAGTGATTGCTTTCCACCTTGTGGAAGTTTTTGATACTCTCATTTCCTTTTAGGAATACACGAAGAGTAGGTCCGTCATTCGACTTTCCTCCTATGTAGCAATGGTCTATCTGATTGTATCTTCCCCAAAGCTCTATCCAGTGATCCTTTTTATCCCTGTGTGGCTGGTTGTAGTTTTCTATCACACATTCCGTTACACGGCAGTGGTTAGCAAGAGTCTCTTTGTCTTTCTTAAAGTTGATAACGGCATTACTTGGCGTGTACCCATTCTTGAAGTGAAGCCCTTTTACGATTAAGTATTCTCCACCTAGCTTCAGACAAGACTGACCTTCTAAAGTCACTTCTCCCATAGTCTCGGCTTGTAGTGTGATGGGCTTATCTTCTGTTCCATTAGCTACGAACTTAATCTCCGCATCTGTCCATACTCCATTTGCCATAATAATGTTGTCTCCTGGTTGGGCTTCTTTGATAGCAGTTTTTAGTTCGTCTAGGTTGACTACCTTATTACCAGTTATAGAGGTGCCTCCACCACAAGCTGAGGTAAATAAAATTGCAAGTAATGCAACGGTAGATTTGATAGTATTAACTATTTTCATTTTATTTCAATTGATTGACGTTCTCCTGGAAGAAGGTTACGAGTGTTATTATTAATTTTAATTGTGTTAGTCTCAATACTTAAAGAGTAGATTTCTATTTCATTATCTAATGTCGTCATGTAGCAGTCAAGGGGAGAGTTAAATTGGATTTCCGTAGTCTCTATCTTCATAGCACTCACTCCAAACAAATAAGCTTCATTCCCTTTACTCAAGGATTTGAGATTATATCCTTTAGCATCAAAGCTAAGTTCGTTTTGCTTCCAATCTCCAATTTTGTTTTTGGTTGGGTCTATTCCGCTATTGTATCGATCATATGGACGTATTACCGTTATGAACTCAAAGTCTTTTTGGTCAGCTTTACTAACTACATTCCACTTCTTGCCGTGTACGCCATAACTGATTGCTGTATCTACACTATTGAGTTGATAGATGTTAGAGCCCTTCGCGTCCGAAAAACTGCTTCTAAGGAGGTCTGGAGTGCCTTCAGTTGTATAATGTCCTTGCCATACTTGTTTGTAGGCGTGCGTAGCATCTGAAGTAAAGTTGTCCTTCACTATCCAAAACTCATCTTTCACATATATAACCTGACGTGTGTAGTTCACCCCACTAGCCTCAAAACCATCGTGAGAACCTACGAATAGATCAAAGTTCTCGTTTGTTTCCCAAGCGATAGTAGTAGGAGTGGGTAGCAACCCAAACTTACCGAAACCACTTCCACCTTTATTGCCTTTGTATTTTTTGCCTTGCAGTTGGTCGTCTACCAATGCTACATTCTTTACCATAGAGTTTTTGAATTGCTCATAGTCTGGAAGCGAGTAACGTACTTGATAGTTGGGTAATATTATTTGACCATTTGCAGTAGCTTGTATGCCCAGCATATCTCCGTGCTGATGATCTGGTTTATCTGCATCTAGACCTGCACTGATTACCATTACCTTATCTCCTTTATCATAACCTTCTCGCATGATGTAGTACTTGGTATCTGGGAAGTAAAGTGAAGTATGGTTAGGTTTTTTGGTGTCTATATTTTTGAGTTGGTCTAATTGTGTGCTTTGCAAATACCAATACATCTCGCTATCTACTTTTGGCTTAGCAAAGAATCCAAACTCTGCATCTTCAAAGAGCAGATACCCCATAGTCATAGTTCCCGAAATATCATTTCGCTCCGCCCAAGGTTCGTCGGTATCATCTGATAATACGGGAGTAGTCTTGTCTGGGTAGGCTATTTTAGTAAGCGTAGTAAAAAGTGATTTTAGCTTAAACTCCCACAGTTCTCCCATAGGCATTTTATTGATCTTAGCTAATTGGTATACGTAGTAGAAATTGAGAATATCCGCCATATGATAGTGAACAGTACGCTCAAACTGAAAACCATCTGGATTAATTTCTTTAGTAAGGTGCTCTTCGAGCCTAGTCATAGCTAGCTCATACCATTTTTCGGTTCCTTTTACATCTTGAAAAACAATAGCTAACATGGCCAATGACGACATTCCCTTGGTTTGATGGTTGCCGTTCTTGAACTTTTGATTGTCTTCGTATAGGTGTTGACCGTGTTGAAGTAAACTTACTATAGTAGTTAATTGATCTTCTGAAGAATATGCTTCTTCTCCTAAGAACAGGGCGTGAATCTGCAACCAATTCAATACTCTATACCCCGATCGGAATGCTTCATAAACGCCATTCCCATCTTTAATTTTTTCATACTCCCCTGACGCCAGTGCTGCATTGAGAGAAGCTACTTGACTAGTGAAATAGTTAATGTACTTTGGGTCTTTTTCATCAAAGTAGTACATCATTGCTACATCAATCATCTTATGTTGACGGGCTAAATGTCTTAGTTCATAGGCATTCACTTCTTTGCCATTCTTATAGGTAGATGGAAGGTTCCACTGTGCCGCAGCGGGGAATTTATCCATATGGTCTTTGGCTCTAGATGCATGACTACTCTTGTTCTTGTATATGGAATTATAGGTTTCAAAACGCTCTGCATTCGCTCTAGAATCGTAGAAATACCTGCGAGCAAAAACTCCTTTGAAGTAATAGGCTATCCCATTTGGATTTGGGCCGTATTCTGCTTTAGCTCCGTGGTTGAGGCAGTTATTTAGTTCGCTTATTGTCAGCACTCTATCAGATGGAATAGTTTGAGCACTTACACTCAAAAACATTATCCAAACGATCCCTAGTAATTTAGTTCTATATGTTTTCTTTAGCTGCATTATAAATTCTACAGACTAAAACCACACTTTTTTACGGTACACTGCATTTTCATGTCCCTCTATTTGGACTATATAAAATCCTTGCAAATGAGTCAACGAAATTGATTTCTCACTTTGCACAATCTTCTCAGAGAACACCACTTCACTCATCATGTTATAAAGCTTGAGTTTATATGGCCCTTTGCTTACCAATAGGTCAGATAAATGAAGCGTTTTATTGAACGTATATACGTGAGGCTCAAAATCTATATTCTGAGCTATGGATAAATTCATTCTGCTCCAACTTGCCCCTACATTATTCCTAGACAAAGGAAGATTAGTGATATTTCCTTGCGAATATTCATCGCTTCCTACATCTGGATTAGCATCACGAGACTGGCCGTCCATATCTTCTGTCAGATAATTAAAAGTAACATCTGAAGCATCCTCTGTAGGCCCTGCTTGATCAGTCCTCCATAAACCATTAGAATTAATCAGTTCTGGATCAATATTTAAAATACCCGGATCAGAAATAATAAGGTTATCAAAATTCACAAAGTTAGATTGGTAGCTGATGTTTATAGGATTGTCTATATAATTAATAGGATCATTGCCTGTAATTTTATCTACTACATTATTAGCCACTATGCAGTTAACAGGAGGCAATGAAAGTTCATCATTTTCACCCACTCCAAAAGCAAACGCTTGCTTACAAGAAACAATGGTGTTATGCACTATCTCAGCGTCTTTCACCTGAAAATACCGATTTAGTGGCGAATTTAGAACCCCATTCATAGCACTAATTGCAGCACGTGTGCTTGTACCTTCTAGGTCTTGAAAGTAGTTGTTATAAACGCGGTGTCGTTCTCCTATAATTCTTACTCCACCACAAGGCTTGCCTGCACCTCCAAAAAAGAAATTCCCGTAAACCTCACAGTCATTGCCATGACGTAAAGTTAAGCCGCCATTATTATTTATAAAGGTATTGTATCTGTAAGTATTGAAGTTAGATTTATTAGATATAATTTCTAATTCTCCATCGCATTTTTCGAATACATTGTGTTCTACAATGCTCCTAGATTCTGTATTACTGTATGTACTCGTACCTATGCGAATAGTCTCTGCACCGTTTCTATTTAATTTAGGAATATCTGAAAAATAGTTGTGATCTATTCTATGGTGATTTGCAGTGCCGTTTAACCAAACCACTAGCAATGCTCCTTCGTGGTTCTTACCACTGAATGTACAGTGGTCTACTCTATTATTTTTACCAAAAATAGAAACCCATTTGTACTGAATATCATCTGTGACCGGATTGTAGTTTAGTATCCTGCAATTAGTTAATCTACAGTTTTCTGCCAATTCGGTTGTGCTTTTTCTAAACTCCACAATATGATCCTTGGTTAAAGCTCCGTCCTTAAAATCAAGACCATGTACTTCTAAATACTTGCCGTAAATAGATATTCTTGAATAACCAGTCAGGATTACCTCACCGGCCGTTTGTGCTCTAAGCACTATTGGTTTTGCCTCTGTTCCTTCTGCATAAAACCTTAAGATATCATCCTTCCACGTACCATTTTTTAGAATGATAGTATCTCCAGGGCTTGCAATATCTAAGGCAGACTCAAAACTAGATTTATCATCTACAAGCGTATTAGTAGCCGTGGCTGTGCAGGCCATAGCCAGTAGAGTAAGTATGAATATATTTTTCGTCAAAAGTGTATTAGTCGTTTTTTATAAAGTAACCTTGGTTAGAGTATGCGGAATCACTTATAAGCAACTCTGCAGTCTTAAACCAAACTTCGGTAAAGTTACCAGTTTCGTATTGCTTCTGAATATCTCCTCCAAAAGTTTCTGCACCTGAGCACCATAGTTTATTCACTTCAGGAGATTTTCCGTTGGTCTGGTTGTATGAACCTAGTTTAAAGAATAAACCTTCGTCTGCATACGCGTTTTCTCGCTCCATTCCGTCTTGTCCTATTGAGAAGAATAAATTTTTTATTTGCTGTGGAATATTCTCTTTCGAACTGTATTTAGATTTAATGAGATTTTTAGTGAATGTTTTGGTTTCATGTCCTTCGCTTTTGAAAGTGAGATGCATTATACCATCATCAACCTTTATCTCGTAGCTAAATTCTTCGCCTAAGGCAATACCTCCAAGCGGTTCTGCGGGATATGTGTTTTCTTCCTTGCCCATAGCTGAGAAGTCGTCTCCCCATACGGCAGTAGAGTAATCCCAACGTCCTGAGTTATCGTCTCCTGCAGTATTGATTTCATAGTGCCAAAAGACTGAGCCCTTATCGTGACCCGGGAATTTCTTGTAAAATATCTTTAATGGCTCATTCTCATGTCCATCCGCACTGTGTATCTGTCCTACTACTACAGAATACGAAGCCGCTACTCTTGCATCACCAGTAGCAGAAACATTCATTACTTTGAGTGTGGCACTTAGTTTATTCGCTGTAAGACCAGACCACTTTTTTAGTTGGGCTAGTTCTGTCCGTGTATTGTTAGATGTGCCGTGGGTATTCCCAGCATTTGGCGATTTGAAAACCACCCAATCTCCTGCTTCATCATTGGCAGTATAAAAGAAGTCTTTATGTTCAAGAATAGAGGCGTTGCCTACATTAGATCCATCACCAGCAATCAGATTCCAATGATCGAAAAATGGAAGAATATCACCAGCCTTAACAGCTTTAAAAATTTCTTTCTTATCGTCTATTTTACCCTCTTCTTTGGAAACATTAGAGCATCCATTTAAAAATATAAAAGAAAAAAATAAGCCTACTATCAACATTGGAGTCAATAGTAGGCTTTTTGTAATTTTAATATCTATTCGTCTTATTGTCAAGAGATACTACTTGTTTCTTATATCATCAATCAGTGCTAAAGCATCTGATACAGAACTTTGTAGCTCGCTGTACTTCTCCCCATTTACAATATCTTTAGAGATCAATTTGGAACCCATTCCTACGCAGGTAACTCCTGCACTAAACCATCTTTCTAGATTTTCTCTAGTAGGAGATACGCCACCGGTAGGCATAATATTAGTCCAAGGCTGAGGTCCTTTTATTGCTTTCACAAAGTCAGTACCGTATGTTCCTCCTGGGAATAACTTTACGATTTCGCACCCTAATTCTTCTGCTCTACAAATCTCGGTAAGTGTACCGCATCCTGGAGACCAAAGTACTTTTTTTCTATTGCACGATAGTGCTATATCCTCTCTAAGGACTGGTGTTACCACAAAATTGGCACCTAGCTGCATGTATAATGAAGCTGCTCCTGCATCTGTAATAGAACCTACGCCCATTATCATCTCTGGAAGTTCAGCTTCGCAGTATTTATTTAATTCTCTGAATACTTCGTGAGCATAATCTCCTCTATTGGTAAACTCCAATAGTCTCGCTCCTCCATCATAACAAGCCTTTAATATCTTTTTGCCCAACTCTATATTGGGGTTATAAAACAATGGAACCATTCCTTGGCTTACCATCGTCTGTGCTACTTGAATGCGTGTAAATCTTGCCATTACTTCTGTATATTTTTATTTCAGTATAATTATTTTGTTGGTCTTTATTTTGTCACTAGTCTAGATATTAATGATGAAAGGGTAACTGCTACAAACAAACAATTAACGTTGTTACCCTATTCATCTTCTTAATAAACAAAATTTTTATCTAGCTACTCTACCACTAGCATCTCCGCCCATGAGTTTATTTACCTCATCTACAGTTGCTAAGTTAGCATCACCTTTTATAGTGTGTTTTAGACAAGATGCCGCTACTGCAAAGTCCAGTGCATTCTGATCATCTCCAGGATAAGTAAGTAATCCGTAGATTAAACCTCCCATAAATGAATCTCCACCACCTACTCTGTCCACGATATCTGTGATCTGGTATTCTCTGGTTTTGAACAATGTAGATCCATCATATAATACACCTGCCCAAGTATTGTGAGAGGCACTTATAGATCCACGTAATGTTGTGATCACCTTTTTAGCTCTAGGGAATCTCTTCATCATCTGCTCACATACTGACAAGAATGCTTCTGCTTTCACATGCTCTCCTTGTGTAGTAATGTCAAGTCCTTCTGGCTTAATGCCGAAGTGCTTCTCAGCATCTTCTTCATTTCCTAGAACTATATCGCAATACGATGTTAAGTCACTCATAACTTTTTCGCGGTGCTCATCACTGCAATATTGCCAAAGCTTAGCTCTGTAGTTTAGATCTGTAGAAATAGTAATACCCATTTCACTTGCCACCTTCACAGCTTCTAGACATGCGTCTGCAGCTCCTTGAGATATAGCAGGAGTAATTCCAGTCCAGTGGAACCATTCCACACCTGCAAATACGGATTTCCAGTCTACCATGCCAGGCTCCATTTCTGCTATTGCAGAATGTGCTCTGTCATATACTACTTTACTGCCTCTACTTACCGCTCCTGTTTCTAGGAAGTAAATGCCTAATCGGTCGCCACCATAGATAATTTTATCTACACCAACACCTCTTTTACGCATTTCCATCATAGCACAAGCCCCAATATCGTTTTTTGGTAAACGAGTTACGAAGTCTGTAGAGATGCCGTAATTAGCTAATGATACAGCTACGTTAGATTCTCCACCACCATAGATGGCGTCAAAACTATTGGCTTGCGAAAACCTCAAGAATCCTTGAGGAGCAAGACGTAGCATTATTTCTCCAAATGTTACTACTCTAGCCATTGTATTATATACCTAATGCTTGTCCACCACCTACTTGAACTGTCTCAGCAGTCATAAATGACGCATCGTTTCCAGCTAAAAATGCAACAACACCTGCAACATCTTCTGGCTGACCTAGTCTACCTAGCATGATGTTGTTAGCCCATGAAGCAAATACTTCTGGTTTAGTTGATTTGATTTGAGCGTGAAAAGGAGTATCTATAGTTCCTGGAGATACAGCGTTTACTCTGATTCCGTCTGGAGCTAAATCCTTAGCTAATGCTCTAGTGATAGCATGTACACCTGCTTTAGAAGTACCATAGATACCAGCACCTGGTCCACCTGCATTCCAACCTGCATTAGAAGTAAAGTTGATTATGTTAGCGTTAGTTCCTTTTTTCAAGTAAGGGATAGCTGCTCTTGATACAAAGAATGTAGAATCTAAGTTAAGAGCCATTACAGATCTATAAAACTCAGTAGTCATTACCTCAAATCTAGATCTTCCACCTAATCCACCTGCGTTATTTACTACTACATCTATCTTACTGTGCTTATCGCCGATTGATTTGATGCTAGCGTTTACTTGCTCCTCGTTAGTTACATCAAAAGCGTGAAATTCTGCTGTGTATCCTTCTTTAGCTAATGCAGCTAATTTCTCAGCTCCTGCTTCAGCATCTAGTCCGTTTAATACTAGTGTGTATCCTTCCTTACCAAATCTTCTTGCTATTTCAAATCCGATTCCTCCAGTAGCTCCTGTAATTACTGCTACTCTTCCGTTGTTTGTACTCATTTTTATTTTATTATGTTCTGTTTATGTTATTAATAATTGTTGTCTTAGTCTATTACGTATTTTACCTTCGGTATGAAAATAAAGATAGCAAGGATTCCAAGAGCTACTGAAACTGTTATAGTAATAAAGGCGGGGTTGTATGATCCTCCTGTTGTGATTTGACCAATAAACCAGTTCATGATTATTGGAGAAATTGCTGCGATAGTTCCTGCGAATCCGGCAATAGTTCCTACTGACGGTCCTCTGAATAAATCGCTAGACAATGTTTGTACGTTTCCTATTGCAAATTGGAAACCAAATAATGCCATTCCAGCTAAGTAAATGAAGGTCATGAAATTATCGTCTTTTACAAATAATATGATTGATACAAAAGCAATAATTATTAAAAGACAGCCAATTACTATACTCGCTTTCCTTCCAAAATCTACATTTTTTCTTTTGATTATTGCTTGAGTGAACATTCCTCCAATGATACTACCACCAGCTGCCATCAAGTATGAAATCCACATAGTCCCGGCAATTTGTTCTATGCTTAAACCAAACACCTCATTCAAATAGATTGGCATCCAGATAGCAAAGAACCACCAAATAGGTTCAATACAGAACCTACATAATAGTATACCCCAAGGCTCTTTATGACTTAGAATGGTTGTTAGTGGTAAGCTTTTAACTTTCTCCTCAACCTCCTTTTTTTCTTCTAGTCCTGTGAGAATGAAATCCTTTTCTTCCTCTGTAATCCAAGGATGGTCTTCGGGCTTAGACTTATTAAGAATTAACCACGGGATAATCCATAAAAGGCCTAATGCTCCTAGGATAATGTATGTAGTTTGCCAACCAAATCGAGTGTAAAGGAAAATAATTATAAAAGGAGCAATAACATTACCGATAGATGCACCTGAATTAAATATACCTTGAGCCAAAGCTCTTTGTTTAGCTGGAAACCATTCCCCATTACTTTTTACAGCACCTGGCCAGTTACCTGCTTCACCAAGACCTAACATTCCTCTGAAGATAGATAATGAAACGATACCTGCAGTAAATGCGTGTAAAGCTGATGCAACAGACCACACAACGATAGAAACCAAAAAGCCAAGTCGTGTTCCAATTTGATCATAAAGTTTGCCGGATAAAAATTTACCTGCAGCATAGAATCCAAGAAATATACTACCCATTAAGGCATAGTCTTTTTTGTCCATACCTAAATCTTCTCCCATCTCTGGCCAAAGAAGAGCAAAAGCTGTTCTATCTATATAATTGATAACTGTAGCCAAGAATATCAGCCCAATTATCCACCACCTAAGTCCTTTTAACTTCATGATTATTTAGGTGCTAAAAAATCTTCTCTCACAGGGCTAAATACGTCTATTAATACCCCCGACTTAGTACATACACATCCGTGTAGTACGTGAGGAAGAATGTAATAAGCGTCTCCCCCTTTTATAGTTCTAACATCATCTCCTATTGTCATTGTAAATTCTCCGCTTTCTACGTAAGTTACTTGAGAGTGAAAGTGCTCATGTAGGTAACCTTCAGCCCCTACCTCAAATTTCACTTTTACAAGCATGATGTGCTTGTCGTATCCCATAATTTGTCTCTTGATGCCTGGTGCAGCGTCATCCCACGGGTTTTCTTCTCCGATGAAATAAGCGTCAGTTGGTTTTATGTCCATTTTGTATTTTTATTTTATTAAAAGTTCCAGACCAGTTGTAGGTAACACCTTCTGCGTTTACACTATGGTTACTTGTTGGTTTAGTATCTTGTTTAGAAAAACAAATTTGCATTGTTTTTCCTGATTTGTGTTCTACCAAAAAAATGCAATAAGCGTCGGATTCAAATAGTACTTTAACTCCATTTATTTGACTAAATGGATTAGTAGGTAATTCGCTTATAGGACTATAATGACCGTGGGACTCTATTACTGACAAAAAGGTAACATTCTTTTGACCTGATTTTTGGTGAATCATTAGTCCGTCTCTACGCAAATTAAAGTCAGGATCCGATGCTCCAAGTCGTGCTAATATTAAATTATCGCCGGAAGAAGAACTACCTGTGATAGAATAAAAATTTTTGTCCTTGAACCAATTGAAAGAGTAGTTGTCTGCTATGATTTTAGCTTCACCTTCTTTGTATATGTGCTGATAACCGTGTTTCTCCCCAAGTTGTTTTGCTGGTAAAGATTCTATTCTAGGTTCAGAGGCCATATAGTGATCCATATACTGAAACGGCAACTCGTAACTGTGCTCATTACTGGAATTAGCAGAGAAGAGGTCTATTAGCATAGGAGCACCAAAACTTGGATCGTTTACTAAGAATAATGTTCTATGTAAATCAACGTCGTTATATGCATTAGTGTCAGATGCAGAAGCTATTTGAAATGTCGGATCTGTAACATTAAAGTAATATGGGTCAGAATGTGCATCTACCGCATTTTTGTATTTACCATTGAAATGAGATTTTCTGTCTACTATTATGGTATTATGAGCAATGGTTTGTTTTGCCCAAGATTTATTCTCTGGCAAGTAAACACCACCTGATTTTTGGTCTACATTAACCCAGCGAGCAGATCCGTAGTCTTGCAACACTTCATCAGCACCATTGTACATCATAAAAGATAGCTTATCAAAATGGCCATGTCCAAGTCCTTGTGATGGATATTTGAATAGAACAGATAATTCAGATTCTTGAGTTTTTGTTCTTAAGATACCAATAGCACCTTGGTCTCCATCACCACCGTCTGATAGTTCTACCGATTTCTTATTGAAAGGTTTTGCTTTACCTTGATGTATGCCAAGTGCAGTTAGGTATCCATTTTGGTCTAGTGTAACTTTGTTTTGTAACTCAGCTATAGAAAGTAAACTATGATCTCCAGATAGTCCGTAGGTTATATCAATGATGCTTACCACAGATCCTGCAGAAAGTGACATTCCTTTCTGGGCATCATTGATAGGATAAAATTCGCCTGACATTGTTGTCTGGTAAATTAGAGCATTTACTGCTTTGAGGAGCACTCCATTATTGTGCTCAAATATTTTTAGTTCTGGTTTGTTGTTTTTCAATGCTGTGGCAAACACCATAAAAGGTGTCATAGCATATCTATGATAGTATGGTCCTTCAGTATAATAACCATCTGGGGAAAATGCATTGTCTACTTGAGCTAAGAAACCAGCTTTTAGTTTGCCATCTGTAAATATGTAGCCGCCGTCGTTATCCTTAGCATTTGCATCTTTTTCAGACATCTGGAAACCATACAGAGCTCTCTGAACTAGATCGTCATTTCCCATTGCTAGTCCCATCATACCAACTGCGGCATTGCCCCAAGTGCTATGGTTATGTATTCTATTGAAGAACCGAGGGTTCTCCAGTGATAAGTAATCTGCAAATGGTATAAATAGGTTTTTCTCAAGCTGCTTTCTTTCTGATTTAGATAAATAATCATAAATAGCATCGTAGGTCTGTGCTGTATAGAACAGCCAGTTGGCATCATTTAAGCACTGCCAAAATATTTTACCTCTAGCATATGATCTCGTGCTGGGGTGTTTTGGAAGGTCTTTGTATATTTTCTCGTATTCAAAAAGTAGCGTTTTTACGTAATCAGCATACTTCTTGTTGCCATCTATTTGATATAAAGATGCAGCCACGTGCATGTTGACGTAATTTCTTTTGTGTTGCTCATGCGTGTGCCCGCCACCCATATCTTTTGGGGTAGGCACATCAATAGGCTCTTTTAGTGCGAGCTCTATTCTTTTCACAGCCTGTTCTTTAGCTGCTTCAAATAAGGGAGCCTTATCCCCAGATCTAACTTCACTCATTCCTTTTGCAGTCATAACTAAGCAAGGGTGTTCCTTAGCACTACATCTAAATATAGCTACAAGAAGTATGAATATCGTTGAAGTTATTTTCAATATTTTTTGTTTTAAATAAATGAGACTTGACATATAATCTTGCCAAGCCTCATTATATTTTAGTTTTTGGTTTGTTGTTTAATGGGTTACTTCAAGGTCATAATATTTAACATTCGCGTATGCACCAGCTTCCTTGTTTTGAAGATAGTTTCCTGCTTTGAAGTAATTATCAAAGATTCCCCATCTTCTCATATGAACATCGTCGAAGACCATTGATTCGTCATCATTTAGTATAACTTCTAATCTACCGTCACTTGCTATTATCTCTAATGTGAACTCGTCAAAATTGACAGATTCTTTAAAAGAAACAGCTGCGTCACCCCAAGAGTCGGTTTGTAAAGCCTCTTCATCACTCATAAGAGTATCTGTAAGTACTTTGGTGTAAACTCGAATCTTACCAGACTGCCAGCTCAGCTTAAGTATAGGAGGAGCATTATTATCTTTGGCACCTATCTGAGTTTTTTGAGCATCAGTTAGTCGTCCGTGGATCTGCATAACTATCGTTTTGTCATACCCATTAGGTCCAGCATGAACGTCACCCATTTTTAAAGTTCCTTTCATACGTCCCCCTTCTTTGAACGTCCAGTTATTATTATTGCTACCTGGAGTCATCTGCTCACGTAACTCTGTTCTACTATAAGAAGAATTAGCTGTAGAAGATCCTGGGTAAGTATAAAAAACTAAAGAACCATCTGTAGAGTCATTATACATAAACTCTTGAAGCATACTATTTGTAGCATAACTCAATATCTGAGGTGGTTTCACTTCTGTAGGACTACCAATGGGAAGGGTTACTTTCCAATTGTTTAAATCTATTTTAGGCAAAAAATAATCTACCCCTTCTACTTTAGAATCAGTAGTAATTACCCTATACTTAGGTTCTTCAGGTTCTTCCTTACAACCAACTGCTCCCATAAGAAGCAGTGTGGCTAAAGCTAAGAATATATTATCAGATGACCTTTTAATCATTCTCTATTTAAAGAATTATTTTACGTCTATTGACCAAGTATCTGTTCTACACTCTACTCCTTCATTATGGAAGTATATAGCAACTCTGGTAGAAGCACCTGAGTTAAACTCTAGCTGTGCTTTCGTATAAATGTCAGCATCTGTTTGATCAGTATAAACACCAGTTGCTATAGTTCTATTAGCAAGAGCTGCTGGATCTGTAACGTGGCTATCAAGTATATCAACTGTTAGTGAACCTACAGGCGACGTTTTCATTGTGTAATAAAAATTTACAATGTAATCTGTGTTTTCCTCTACAGTAAAGTCTTGGTAACCAATTCTGTCACCTGCCGAAGGAAGTTTAGCTGCTTTTTCACCAGATTCTACTGGAGAACTAGTAATCTGCATCTCATTATAAATAGCACTTAAATCTCTGTTAGTCCAGAAATCTTTGTATGAATTATCACCCTCTATATCAAAACCAGGATTTTGAATTGTTGGTTGAAGTTTTCCTACTGGTTTTATGATAAATACTGAATCAGTCGTCGTACTAGTTAGACCTAACTTATCAGAAGATGTTAAGCTCACTAAGTAGCGTCCATCTTCATAACGTAAAGATGGATTTTTCTCAGTAGACGTTTGTCCGTTTCCTAAATCCCAACTATAGTCAGTTGAACTAATAGAAAAGTTAGTGAAAGCTATTTCCTGATAGCTTGTATCACTTGCCACATAACCAAAAGCGGCTTTAGGTGGAGTTTTATCAGCAATTGATCCTGCTTCTGGATACTCAAGCTCATTACAAGCAGTGAAATATCCGATTGATAAAATTCCAAATAAGAATATTGTTATTTTTTTCATTGTTTTAAAATTTAAATTATTAATGTTAACTATTAGTAACCAGGGTTTTGAGTTAATTTCCCAGCACTAACGTTTATTTCTGCTTGTGGTATTGGTAAAAGTAAGTCTGTAGGCTCAAACGATTGACCTGTTGCTGTAGCAAAAGCAGGAATAACTGTATTAGCTAAACCAAATCTTACTAAGTCATAGAATCTATGATTTTCAAAAGCCAACTCTACTCTTCTCTCATCAGATAGAGCTTGTCTAGTAAGATCATCTGTACCAACAGTAAGTTGAGATTGACCAGCTCTAGCTCTTACTGCATTGTATGCATTAATAGCGTCACCGTCTGCAGTCATATCCGCTGCACCCATAATAGCTTCAGCATACATAAGTAATACATCAGCGTGTCTTAGTACTATCCAGTCATTACCACATCTTCTATTATCAGCAGAAGTAGTAAGGAACTTACCTACTTCTCTTGTATTAAGTTGATTGATTAGAATTGGAGTTCTTATTGTATCGTCTGGACTTAAATTAGCTGCGAAATCATCTGTAACGTAGTTTAATCCACTTACAGCACCTAAAGCAGTCATTTCATAAGAGAAATCTTGACTTTCATTAGCATCATCATTTAAATAAGGAATTGCAAAAATCACTTCAGCGTTTCCTTCTTTGTAAAACACATCTGAGTAACTTGCTATTAGTGAAGAAGTACCCGTCAACAATGGCTTAAGAATCGCTGCAGCTCCTGGGTGATCTCCTGCTGTCAATTTCACTTTACCTAGAAGAGCTGATGCTGCTGTAGCACTTGCTCTACCATACTCGTTAGTAAGAGGAAGTAAGCTAGCTGCTGCAGTTAAGTCTGCATCAATGAATGCTAAAACCTCAGAAACTGATTTTCTAGAAAAATAATCTTCATCAGACTGTATAATCACTTTATCAATTAAAGGCACATCTCCATATGCTCTTACCAAATTAAAGTGAGCAAGTGCTCTTGCAAACTTTGCTTCACCTTCAAATTGTGCTTTATCTGCATCCGTTTCAACCGAATCAAGGTTCTGAAGAACAACATTTGCTCTAAATATTACATTGTAATTAGCAACCCAATACTGACCAACTGCTTGGTTAGTAGGTGCCACAGTGAATGCTTCGAACTGAGCCCAGTCACCTTCACGAGATTTTGATTTTGAATTATCAGATCTCATTTCAGTAAGAGCAAATTCTCTTAGAGGTACTGCTTGAAGTCCGTCATATATTGCAATAACCCCTCCTTCTACCTCTGCACCGTTTTTATAAAAACCGTTATCTCCTACAGCAGATATAGGTGCTAAATCAAGCTTCTTTTCACAACCAGTAACCGCTGTGACTAAAGCTAATGCTATTATTATATTTTTTAATTTCATTTTATTCTAATTCTTAAAGTTTAACGTTAACACCTATTGATAATGTTCTATAAATTGGTGCAGGACCTCTTTGATATCCATAAGTTAATGGATTTCCAAGACCTTGATCTATACCCTCTGGATTGTACCCTTCATAGTTCTTAGCCATTCTATAGAATAAATTCTGTCCACCAGCATATATCCTTAAACCTCCAAGTCCAATTTTGTTTATTGAAGCTCTATTAAAGGTATAACCAATGTTTAAGTTTCTTAATGCGAAGTAATCTGCATCTTGAATATCATCACTCGTAAAGATTCTTTGAACCACTTTATCTGCATCAGCAAAGCCAGCTACATAATCTTGGTTACCAGCAAACTCATTTTTAATGTATTGTGACGAGATATTTCTAACCTCAGCACCTTGAGATCCTTGGAACATTAGCGTTACATCAAATCCTTTGAATGACACTGTATTATTCCAACTGTATATAAAGTCTGGATATGGAGAACCTAGTTGAGTTCTGTCGTCTGTATCTATAACACCGTCACCATTTAAGTCTTTAACATAGATGTCCTGAGACTGACCACCGATAGGGTAGAATGGGTTTTTGATGTATTGAGGATCAATCTCCTCACCACTCACTACGTATCCATAGAAAGAAGATATTGGGCTTCCTTCTTGAGCTATCCATTCTGCTGGTCTCTTAGAATCTACAGTAGATATTAATCCACTAGCTCCTGCGAAATCAATAAGTGTATTCTCATTGTGCGTTAGTAATGCAGAAGTTCTCCATTTGATATCCTTACTATTTAGTGGATTAGCAAAAATTTCAAGTTCAAAACCTTTATTTTCAACTATCCCTCTGTTTACTAGGGCCGTTCCAAAACCAGTTACACTTGGTATAGGAAGATCTAATAATAAGTCAGAAGATGTTCTGTTATAGATATCCATAGATAGCCCGTATTTCCCTTTTTTTAAGCCTATATCAAAACCAAAGTTAACTTCTTTAAGTTTCTCCCATCCTAATTCACTATTAGAGATATTAGTAGGGTTATATCCGTTGCTCTCACCACCAATTGCGGTTCCTACGGGAGATATAAGGCCTATGTAGTCGTACTCACCTATTCCTGCATTACTTCCAGATACGCCATAACTTAATCTGGTTTTGAAAGCAGAAACTATCTTTAAGTTATTCATAAAATCCTCTTTAGCGATATTCCATCCAATAGAAGCAGCTGGGAAGAATCCATACTTATTATCAGGACCGAACTTTGAACTACCATCCCATCTAGCACTTAAAGATAATAAGTACTTATCTGCATAAGCATAGTTAACTCTTGAAATAAAAGATACCAATGCTTCTTGTGTTTGCGAAGTATAAGCACCTAAAACATTAGCTGCAGGAATCGTCTTAATTAAGTCATTAGTAAAACCCGAAGCTGTAATTTGAGCGTCTGTTCTGTTCCAACTTTCGTAAGCAAATCCACCTACTGCATCCACATCATGCTTTGAGTTTAGTGTTTTACTATAGTTAAATGTACTCTCTGAAATGGTGTGAAAATTTTCTTGATTTCTAAGACGGGCAGATGAACCAGCTGCACCATTTCTTGAAGACAATACTCCGTTGTAGTCCTCATACTTAGTAAATCTAATGTCTCCACCTATCGATTGCTTAAAGAATAGGTCATCTGTTATATTAACATTTACAAAGGCATTTGTAAATATTTTAGTTTGATACTTTCTTCTATCTCTTTCTAACACCTTAGCTAATGCACTCTGGTTAGAAGTACCGCTAATGTCAGTTCCTGCATTCGCTGGATCTGGGGCACCTTCGGTTAAGTCAAAATCGTCAAACATTCTCTCCATAGCATAGTCGCCAACTTTGGCATCAGCCCATCTTCCATTTTCTCTAGTTCTATTTACATACTGAATATTTTCAGCAGTAAGATAAGTAGGTAGCCAAGGGTTTTGTCTTAAAGCATCATGAACCCCTATCGGGAATCTTCTTTGTTCAGTTCTAGAAGGGTTTAATACCACTCCAAAACTTACTCTATCACTAACTTTGGTGTTAATATTTAATCTGAAGTTTAACTTTTCATAATTATCTGTAAGTAATACACCTTGATCATTTAAATAACTCAAAGACGTCATGAATTTAGTATTTTTAGTTCCTCCACGAGCAGAAAGTGAATGACTAGTGATAAGACCACCATCAAACATTACTTCTTCCCAATTAGTCCCCTCACCAAATTTTTGGATATACTCACGTTTTTCTGCAACACCAGATTCACCCTCAGTTTCTGCTAACCAATCATCTAAGTTGCCAATATAATCTCTTGACTTTACAGATTTAGAACCCACATAAGAGTTGTAAGAGAACTGAGTTGGTCCTTCAACACCTTGCTTAGTCGTTATCATAATGATACCGTTTGCACCCCTTGAACCGTAAATAGAAGATGAAGCTGCATCTTTAAGTACTTCTATAGAAGCTACATCATTCATATCGATACTCGATAAATAATCTGGATCAGATCCTACCGCGATACCATCTATTACAATTAATGGACTAGCATCAAATGATATAGAGCCTTGACCTCTTATTTTAATAGACGGAGCCTCACCTGCAGCTGGATTAGTCATCTGGATGTTTACACCCGTAATTTGGCCTACCAAAGCATCATCTACTCTACCTATTGGAATTTGATCAAGTGTCTTGTTTTCCACTTTAGAGATCGAACCCGTAAGATGTGATTTTTTCTGAGTACCATAACCAATAGCTACTACACCATCTAGGGCCTCAGAATCTTCAGATAATTTTACATTAAATGTTGTTTGATTGCCCACAATCATTTCCACATCCTTATATCCTAGATATTTAAACACCAAGACATCTGATGACGAAGCAGACAATGAGAATAGCCCCTTTGCATTTGTAACTGAACCTTTGTTGCTATTCTGCACATATACTGCAACGCCCTGCACTGGTTCATTTGAGTCGTTTGTTACCGTTCCCGTTACCGTGGTTTGAGCGTAACTAGTGCTACTGAAGCCAAACATCAAGAAGAAGGCTAAAACTATGGACTTAACCATGGCCTTAGAATACCTTTTCTTAAAATTTCGTAAATTGATTTTTTTCATTTTTTTTCCGTTTTTAATTAGTTTAGGTTGACTAGTAGTAATTTATTTTAAAGTTAAAATATAATTGGGTTACCAATTATATTCATTCAAAAGTACCAAAAAAATACTAATATACTGCAAAACATACATATATTATTGTTCTTAGTCGTAATTGGGTTACCAATTTAATAGCAACTATTTTCAATAAGGAGGTGTTGGTATATACACCAACTCTAGCAGATCTCGCATCTTGAGTAACTTTAAATCTATCAAGTTATCTATCTACTGTAGACTATATACCTAAAGTGAGGTAATTGGGCACAAGGGGAACGGGGTGTTAAACATTTTGGCGAATCACTGATATACGTTTGTGGCGGTATTTCTCGATTTTTACACGTTTTGGGTTTTCAATTTGGGGTATAGTCAATAGTTGACAAAGCACTAAAGACGAAATAGGTCAATCCAATTTTGCATTCAAGTCTTGTATTCATGCGTTTTCAAAATTCAAAACTAACTCTTGGAAAGATATCTGACCTCACACGTATGTCAGTGAAAACCATCCACTACCACATAGTCTCCGTAGTGAATATAATTAGCCTGGTTATGTATTAGTTTAGTGTTAGTAAACCAATCATCTGCGTAAAATATTAAGGGCTTCCTCAAACGAGGAAGCCCTTAATATGTTTATTAAGATTTGTAATTATCTGTTAATTACAAATCTTGCTACGCCTGTGTTTTCACCGGCATATAGTTTTACTATATAAGTCCCAGTGTTTAGATCTGAAACAGTAAGGTTATTATTTGATAAACTTCCTTCTAAAACGATTCCACCCAAGATATTAAATACTTTGTAAGTATTCCATTTCTGAGTTCCTATTACAGTAAGGTTGTTGCTAGTAGGGTTAGGATAGACTCTGGTTTTGATTACACTTTCTCTTACAGAAGATCTATCTACGTACTCAGCAATATCACTTAAGCCTCTTGGGAAAATCTGGTATCCTTCGTTATAAGGAGCAGACCCATCAAACTGACCGCCTAAACCTGTTATAGTCATTGTGTCAAACTCTACTGGCATTCCTACTATACCTGGAATATCTTTATCAATTCTGATTTGGAAAGTATCCATATCGTCATTAGTAAGTTCTACATTTCCATTATTTGGCCATACTGTAGTAGTGTCGTTTGTGATCCAAACCTTTCTTAAAACAATAAAGTCAGACTCGGTAGCTTCTGATGGAGCTTCTACTTGTGTAGCAGATTTAAGTGTGTTTCCTGAAGAATTTACTTTAATGCTGTCTACAAATAATTCCAAAAGACCGTTGTAAAAGTCAATTTTACCTCTTGTAGTAATTTCATCTCCTTCTGTCACAACATAATTGCTTACATCATTAAAGTTGAAGATATTCATACCTGCTGTAGCATCTATGATAGTAAATGACAATCCAGCATTTCCATCTAAATCTACACCATATACAGTACCTGTGATTTCATATAATTCATCCTCATTAGTTGGGGCCAAGTCAGTATCTAGCATTATTATGTCAGCAATATCTGAAACAGTATAAACTAACGTAGGCTCTTTTGAAAAATAAATATTATCTACATACAAAGTGTTACCAGCAGTAGGTAAAGCTGAGAATATTAGTTGTGAAATATTAGACTTACCCGAAAGACCAGCAAAGTCACTCAAATCAATTGTATGATTAGTCCAAGAACTTTGAGCTGGCATATCAAATACAATCTCATGCTCAGAATCATCTCCGCCGCCGAAGCCATTATCAGCACCAAAGTCTACTAACTTAATTCTGTAAGTAGTGGCGTCTGCAGTCCATGCGTCAAATGTGAAATATTCCATTGTGCTTACGTCAATAGAATTAGGCCCTACTGCTTCAATGCCAACAAAATCTAATGCCGAATATCTTTTTACGTCATTTCCATCAACTGTAGTATCTGTAAGGGTAGCGTTAGACCAACCTGTTCTCCATGTGTTTACAGTTACATCGTTATATACGCCACTGAAAAGAGATATTACATCAACTTGATCTGCAGTAGGATCTGCTGCTGCTGTAGAAGGCTCGGTTACTACAACAGTTCCTTCATATATATTCCAAGAATCAAATCTTGACTCAACACCTGCGTTTGTGAAGTAAATTGCAATTTGGCTTGAAGATCCTGAATTGAATGCTACCGAATCTTTAATGTAAGTATTAGCATCTGTTTGGTCTATTACTGTAGATGATGCGATAGTGTTGGCTGCTACTAAAGCAGGATCAACTAAGTCCATTCCAAGTATTGCAACATTTGCAGAACCAGCTGGACTTGTTTTCATTGTGTACCAATAGGTAACTATGTAATCTGTGTTTGGATTTACATCTACCGCTTGGTATCCTGCTCTACTTCCATCAGAAGGAAGTTTTGCTGCTTTTGCACTACCATTATGTGTTGGTGAACTCGTGATCTGAATCATTGCAGATGATGAAGCAGAATCCTCAAAAGCACTGTTTCTCCAAAAGTTTCTATACTTGTCATCGCCTTCTATATCAAAACCTGGGTTTTGAATAGCAGCTACAACTGTTGCTTGAGCTTCTTCTATATCCCAAGAATCAAATCTAAACTCTTCACCTTCATTTGTTAAATAGATAGCCGCAATGTCAGAAGCTCCAGAAGTAAACTCTATAGAGTCTTGAACGTACGTGTTTGCATCTGTTTGGTCGTTTACAGTTACAGAAGCAATAGTTGCTCCAGGCACATTTGTTGTGTCTCTTATATCGCCTTCCAATATTGTAACGGTAGCACTACCTGTATTGTTTGTCTTCATAGTATACCAGAACTTAATGACATAGTTGGTCATTGGCTTGACACCTATTGCTTGATAAGCTATTCTATCTCCACTCGACGGGAATTTGCCTGCTTTGACTCCCATATGAACTGGGCTACTTGTAATTTGAAGTAAATTAGTGTTTGGCAGTTGATCTTCAAAATCTCTGTTTCTCCAGAAGTCTCTGTAAGAGTCATCTCCTTCTATATCATAACCAGCATTTCTTATTCCAGCACAAGCTGAAAGGTGAGACCCGATGTGATCCCAAGTGTTTTGTGCATATACATTCCACTCAGTCGCGCCGATTGTCCAGTCTGTTTGACCAGTACTTACACCAGCACTTCTTACCAATGTGTGATTAGCCGTAGAACCACTACCAACGGTCCAGCTTGATCCTGGATCCATCCATCTCTGTCCAATAACGTCTATAGTGTCCGCTCCTTTAATTAAACATAACGCATCATCACCATTAAAGTGGGTTACGCTATTGTAAGCAAAAGTCGTATCTGCGTTGTCTCTGATCGCAGCTGAATCTGCTGCGTCTGTAGACATTACATATACATCATATGGCTCAAGCATTCCAGATAACTGGAAAGAAACGTCATTAGAACTGCCTCCATTGTTAATCATGTAAATAGAATAGCCACTTAAGTCAATGGCCGCATTTGTTGGGTTGTAAACCTCCAAATATTTGTGGTTACTCGACCCTTCAGCATATTCGCTAAAAAAGAGATCAGAACATTGAGCCGATGCAGCCGTGCTGATAATCAAACCCGTGATTAAAGTAAAAATTTTTTTCATTATTGTATAATTGTTAATTTATTAGGCAAATCTAATGAAAATTGGTTAACCAAAGACCAATTAATGTAATAATGACAAATAGGGAAAATTGAAGTTGCGTAATTACTTGAAAATCAGATAGGCAACTATTATTTAAGGAAACTATTCTTTGAATAGCTTATACTGTTCCTTTTAGAGTCCTATTTGCACGTGGCACTAACTACTTAGACATGAAATTAGAATGTTTTTTAAAAAGTAAAAATACTATTCCAAAATTATTAATTTCTTGGATTGATACAAGTGTTTCCCTTTTAGAACAACTGTATAATATCCGGTTTCCAGATTAGAAATATCAATGTTTTTTTTTGAACTACTTATGTTCATATCTACCACTCTCTTGCCATATTTACTTACAATAGATATCGAGTTTACACCGTTAAGATTTTTTAGATGTATAATGTCAGTTGCGGGAATAGGGTATAATAGAACACTGGGGGTAATCTTGTAATCCTCAATAGAACCTGTTTTGCTACCATAAAATTCTATTTCTCCAATGGCACTCCAAGCACTCGTTCTAGTGTTCCCGTCAGTATTATACCTTCCAAAGCCTACTAGTTTTACGTACCGAGCATCCGAGGTATTTATGAGGTATCGATTAAAGTGTGTGGTATTCGTCGCTGTTAAGATTATATCATCAATAGCAGGCAGAATCTTATTGAAGTCTGCATCATCAGTTCCTGTGGTAGATACCCAGATTTGATATCCAAAAGCCTCAGACTTATTCGTAGTGCTAAACTGAATTAATTCAAGAGCGTGTACTGTGCTCAGATCGTAAATGATGAATTCTCCGTCTCCTTTATAATCCCCAGAAACTACTGCTCCATCATCTGCTGCCCATAATGAGTTAGCGTCTTTGTCTAGGGTGTTTTTGGCATAGTTGAATTTGGTAGAGCTTACTTCTTCTTTAGAGAATGAATGCACCGTTACCTTGTCTGTCTCTAGGCCTGTTCCTGTATTTATAAGATCGTATAAGTCCGTTAAGTCTGCACCTTCTTGTGTTACAGATAGCGTTCTTATGATATCGTCTCCTCCTGCATCTTGAGTTAAGGTCACAGAACCTGTTCTGCTCTCCGTACTCGTGTTTTCTGCTACAGACACTGGTAATGTAGCATCTCCAGTTCCTGAAGTTATGTCTATAGTTACCCAGTCATCATTAGACTTTGCAGTCCAACTAACATTGGCACTTATTTGTACATCTTCGCTCGCTGCCGGAGCAGAAAATACAGATAGACTTCCTACCGAAAGACGTTCGCCTGTTTCTATAGTACAGTTTCCATCACTTATACTTCCGCCAGCACTATTCAGGAAACAAGCTCCTATTCCATATCCGACCATAGCATCGGTAATCGGAGTATTGCTGCCCAGATTGGCACCCTTGCCAGCAGATCCAGTTCCTGAGAAGGTAAATATCTCTCCAGCAGCCGTAGCTGTGATTCCAGATTCTAATGCGAATCCTGCATTGGTTTCTCCTAATACTGTTCCTGAATATACATTTCCGGTATACGTAAGTGCTGTACCCATATCGTCATACGATGTAGCCGCGTCTCCACTTATCAGATTAGACGTATTGGAATTGCCTGCGGCAAAATAGATTAAGTTATTACTTACGGTTCCCTTAGGATCGCTAGATCCTTTGTCCTTATTGTAAAATAATGGTGCGTTGGTATTTACTATTGAGTTATTAGATACATTGATGTTTTGAGATTTTTGGTATCCGTTGGATGTGCTTGTAGATGTGCAAACCACAGCTGCATTATCCCCACCACCTATGAAAGTGATTCCATTGTTCCACTTGGCTTGGCTCAATACCGTGATGCAATCCTGTATGTAGTTGTTTACGATAGTGTGGTCGCTATCCGTGATTCTTATTCCTCCTGTACCGTCTACGTTTTCGCCTAGGAAGAAATTACCGTCTACCGTAGCCTCCGAACCGTGTCTTAGTACGAGTGAACCTCTGCATCTTCTAAAAGTGTTATTTTCATAAGTGTTGCCCTTACTCTTATTGGTTATGATTTCATTTTCGCCATCTGCCTCTACGAAGTAGTTGTTGCGTATGATGGCATTACTGTTCACGTTTTGATATTCACTGGTGCCTATACGTATGGTTTCGCTATCGCCAGAATTGCTGAGTGCAGCGTCTATTTTGGAGTATTTATAGAAGTAATTATTGCTAATGGTATGACCTACAGTAGCGCATCTATCTGCTTCTGCGTTGTATTCGTATTCTGCCAGTATTAAGGCTCCTGCACTGTTTTTATTCATAAAAGTACAGTTGAGCACGGAGTTGTATGTGCCGTAGAGTACAATCCATCTGTGCTTGGTTTTAGAACCCTTAGCTATATCATCTGCTATGTCGTCTGGCTCTATGGCTAGGCCGTCTAGCACACAGTTTTGTAAAGTAGTATGATTGGCATAGTCAAAGTTGTTTCTGAATTGAATGAAATTACTCGCTCCGTATCCACCCTGCCAGTGAAAACCATCCACTACCAAATAGTCTCCGCCTATGTTCATCTTTAGTCCTCCTGTGAACTTCACACCACCTGGAGTAGCAGCTTTGAAAGTAATAGGATTACTAGCCGTACCATTTCCTAAGAAATCTATACGCTCATCCGAATTGTACGTACCATTTGCGAGAATGATTACATCGCCAGGTGCATAGGTCTGATCTTCCAGTTTTTCTGGGTCATATATGTTATAAGTGGTTTGAGAAAAAACAGAGACAGAAAGAAAGGATATTAAAATAGTTGTAAAAAACAGTTGGTAATTTAATGAGACAAACATTTTCATGGAAACAAAAGTATTACTTAATTTTAAATTGGTCAACCAATATATTGAGCCCAATAATGAAAGTCTAAAAATAAAAAATATATTTTTCAAGCAAAATTCCATCGGGCTATACACCCGTTCTAAGCATAGACTGCAAAAAGGAAACGGATATTTTAAAAGAGTACGGGGGTGTTGACAGTAATTTACGCTTAATTGTTACCTATGTGTTACCTGAAAAATAAAAAAGTCCTACAATCATTTGATAATCAAATAACTATAGGACTTCTTTGAGTAGCCCGTAGGGGAATCGAACCCCTCTTGCCGAGATGAAAACCCGGTGTCCTAGCCGATAGACGAACGGGCCAATTAAATGCTCGTATCACATCCGCTATTGCTAGCTTTTGTGCTGTCTGGCTCCGAAACCTTCGGATGACATTGCTAA
>Ga0307985_10000395_pt1 | contig 26150 bp, 23 predicted proteins | sample EllFjometageno80_FD_203155 | JGI IMG/M metagenome (GOLD analysis project Ga0307985, IMG submission 203155) | Marine microbial communities from Ellis Fjord, Antarctic Ocean - #80 | ecosystem: Environmental > Aquatic > Marine > Unclassified | place: Southern Ocean | collected 2014-10-09 | reverse complement strand
CGCAAAAAACCGAGGGAATAAGACTTCATCATAATACATGGCTTTATCAATGCCTTCATGGTCATTCGCTAGGGGCAACCAGGGAGGATTAAAAACGATCAAGTCGGTTTGAAGATCACAATTGGCAAATAGATCGCCAAAAAACAGATCCACCAGCGAGGTGATGTTTTTCTTCCTGAGTGCATCCTCCATGCCATATACGGCATTGGGGTTTGAATCGGTTGCGCCGACCTTTTCAAAGCCATGATTAAGCAACTGATAGGTGATCACTCCGCTCCCCACTCCGACATCGATGGCAGAGGCTTTACTTCCTTCATATGTTTTGAGCCATTGATCGAAAAGCTGTAAATGTTCAAAACGAGTGGGGAAATAGGTCCCATAAAACGGAAATACTTTATCCCTTAAAACGGGGATCGAAACCCCGTTTAGAAACCATTGCCAGGCGCTGTTTAAGCCTTGGATTTGAGTAAAGGAGATTAGGAATTCATCAACCTCAGGATATAGTATTTTGAGCCAACCAATTTCGGGTGCTTTTCTGACCATCAGCCTGTGGTCTTTTACCCGCAGTAAAAGCCGATTTGAGAGATCCCGAAATACCGCTCTATTTGCTCTCTGCCCTTGATAGGATTTATCGGAATGACGATGCCTTACATGCTTCTTAAGTTCATTCAGAACAAGAAGCCCGCTGCTGTAAAAATCCCGGATCAAAACATAATTACCCGCAACGAGATCATCAATGGCAGCTTGAGGATCCATTCTTTTGGTGAATGGAATCACTTCAATTTCAGAGACGATCGGCTCTGGACGATTTAATATCATATTATGGTCCATCTAGATCATCCCTTGGCTCGAATAAAAATTGAATTTTGTCGTGATTAGGATCCTGAACTAGAAACAGAAAAGGAGTCGGGCCGCAAGATGACGGTTAATTCTTTGAGGCCACATTGGCTCTCTGAGGATCGTAGGCGGGTCCCTGTTTCCTCAGTTGGTGAGGTTCCTTGGAATCTGAAGAATTGAATGTAACGATGATGTCCTTTGGCTTGGGTGAGACTTGCTACGTTAATGTCACGTTAAACTCTGTTAGGGGAAGTTCAGGGTAACTAAGCCCCTGGGGACATTCAGCAGTCTATAGAGGTCTGATCGCTTTTACTCTTCCTCTAACTGCCTCCCAGCTTCAGCCTACCAGAACCAAGTGCCTATCTATTATGGATATACAGAAGAAAATCCTCATCACACGTTTTCCTCTTGAATTGGCTTGGGGTGGAGAAGAAGAGATCCATCTGGTTATGGCCCAGATATTTCAAAAGCATGCCATTCAAACTGAACTGCTTAGTTCATGCTCGTATCTTTCCGAGCGATTTCAAAAAGAAGGCTTTTTTGTAAAAGAAGAGTTTCAAAAAGATATCACTTCTAATTGGAGGATATTCCAAAATATTTTTACCCTTCTATGTTTCTTTGTCAGAGGCCTCTATTGGATTCCATACTTTCGATATATTCGAAAAGTTCGGACGGTTCTTTTTCTTACCTTGATCGAAAAGCTTTTGTGGACTCCCGTGGCAAAGCTATTGGGCATGAAGGTTTACTGGGGTCATCATGCGCCCCTAGGCATATGGCTATCGAAAAATCCCTATCTCTTTCTCTGGAAATTCTGGTCGCAACATGTGCAGATTATTGTCGCTTCAGAGTTTATGAAACAAGAGCTCTCCGTGTTTACAAAATATCTGGAAAATATTCTGATACTTCCCAATACCCTTTCTTCTGAAAAGATATGTCAGAAGTAAAAAAATCTTCAGAAAATGATTTCTATAAGCTTCTCAATATGAGGGTTGAAATCGATATAGAGAAAGCGAATTTATTTCTAGTGGGAACAGCCAGCAGACTCTCGCCCGAGAAAGGAATGCGTGACGTGCTTGCTGCGGCAGAGAATTTGAAATCCAAAAATATTCTTTTCCTGTGTGCAGGATCGGGATCTGAAGAAAAGGCTTTAAGACAAGAAATCAAAGAGAAGGGATTGCGGAAGGTTCATCTAATCGGGTTTCTGAATGCAGATGAAATGAGAATTTTATTACAACACATTGATCTCTTTGTTTTACCATCTCACGAAGAGCCATTTGGCATTGTTTTACTTGAAGCGATGTCTACTCAAAAGGCGATTGCAGCGAGCTATGTCGGAGGTATCCCGGAAGTTCTGGGAGCCAAAAACGAAGGACTTTTTGAAGTGAAAAATTCAGATGATCTCGCTAAAAAAATTCTTTTTTTTGAGAAGGACGAAGAACTTAGAAAAGAGTTGGGGCAAAAGAACTTTGAATACTTTCAAAAGAATTATTCAGGAGCAGAATTTGAAAAGAAATTGTTGAATATTTTTAAATAGAGACTCCGTCCGCTATTAGGTTTCGGTCTAATGTGCTGCTTTCCGCTAGCTGGGCACACGTGAAGTGCGAGCACGAAAAAGGCGGGACCCGAGGACCCCGCCCAGTGTAAATGATGAGGGATCAGAATCAGGACGGCTCGTTGATCACGGGATTGGTGAGTGTGCCGATGTTTTCGATTTCAATGCTCACGCTATCGCCAGCCTTGAGCCAGAGGGGATTGGGTTTGACCGCCATGCCGACGCCTTGAGGTGTGCCAGTCAGGATGACAGTGCCAGGCACGAGGGTCGTGCTGCCGCTGAGGTATTCGATGATCGCAGGGATATCGAAGATCATGTCACTGGTGGTCCAATCCTGCACGCGCTCGCCGTTGAGGATCGTGGCAATCTTGAGGGCGTTGGGGTTCGGGATGTCTTCAGGTGTAACGAGGCAGGGGCCGAGAGGCGCAAAGGTATCGAAGAACTTACCGCGGCACCATTGGCCGCCGCCGAGCTTGATCTGATGATCGCGGGCGGAAACATCGTTGGCGCAGGTGTAGCCGAGCACGTAATCGAGCGCGTTTTCACGGCTGACGTTTTTGCAGGGTTTGCCGATCACGACCGCGAGTTCACATTCGTAGTCCACTTCGTGGCTGGCGAGATGCGTAGGGATCTCGATGGGATCATCAGGATTCTGCGTGGTGTTAATACCCTTGACGAAAAGGATGGGACGCTCGGGAACTTTGGCTCCAGATTCGGCGGCGTGTTTCGCGTAGTTCAGGCCGATACAGAGGATTTGCGCAGGCTCGATTGGAGCGAGCAGCTTGCCGGGTTCAACGACGTTTTCGGTGATCTGATGGGCACCGTAAATATCGCCGGTGATTTCGAGCGCCGAGCCATCAGGCTGCAAAGCGGCATGGGCCGGACCGGTGGGTGAGAGGTGACGTATGATTTTCATGAAGCTCCCTTAGCTAGTCGTTTCTGTCTTTGGGGGGCAAGTCCCCGCCGTTTCTTTTTTCGAGCCAAGCGCGAGGTGGGTGGCCGAAGCGGGCGCGGAATAGTCGGTAGAAATGCGACAGGTCACCATAACCGCTCGAAAAGGCGGCTCCGATAATCGAGTGATGATTCTCCTCCAGTAACGTGGCGGCGTGGGTTAAGCGAAGTTCGGTGAGGTGTTCGAGAAAGGTGCGGCCGAGTTGAGCGCGGAACAGTTTGCTGAAATGCCGTCGCGACATCCCCGCGCGAGCACAGGCGCGCTCCAGGCTCCATGGTTCATAAAACGTTTCCGCGACCTCACGCGCGACGTTGGACACGCGATGGGTGGCCGCATCATCGGGAGTGTCGATGGGTAGCCGCGCGAGCGCGACGAGGATGTTTTCGGAAGTGGCCCTCAGGGCGACTTCTCGTCCGAGTTGGCCACCCGTTTGCTCCACGATACCTGATCGCCAGAGTGATTCGAATCGCGAACCCCATGAACCTCCAGCGCGGATGCCGGCCGGGCTCGATCCGGTGAGGCACGACCAGAGCTCTTCGAGTTCGGGATCGCGCGTCAGAAACTCGCGGGTAAAACAGAGTAGCAGCAGGGTAGGCGGTTCCGAGTCGGTGAGCTGGTGGCGCACCCCTGCGTTGACGCAGAGCGCTGAACCGGCGGCCGCGCGGAGCGGTGTATCCTGATCGGTTACGGAAAACACGATATCGCCCTGCAGCACGTAGATGATCTTGTGAAAAGGATCTACCCGTTCTGCCATGCGGAATCGAGGACCGTGAACACTCTCCGCAAAGGCGACTCCATGCGAGGGAAGTGTAACCGAGATGGGGCGTGAAACAGGATTCTTCATGAGGCGAGTGCCCAATATACCATAAGAGCTAAGCCCAAAGCGCCAAGACGCGCAACACTTGTTTCGCTATACTACATGGCCCGTTTACCCAATCATCTGAACTTCGAGTTAACGCACCATTTGCGCTTCCTGCTGTTCTTGCTTAATTTGAAGTAACAGTCCCTTTCCCATCCACTTTCCCCATGACCCTTTTAGCAAATAAACTCGAGCGCTCACAGGATTTCCTAATCGGGGTAGAATTGGTTTCCACCCGAGGGACAGTCGAGGAGCCGCGGGCTGAGAAGACGGTGACATTTGCTCATGAGCTCGCGGCCTCTTCCCAAATCGATTGGGTGTCGATCACCGATAATGCGGGCGGTAATCCGATGTTGGCCGCCGCGGCGTTGGCAGCTCCGTTTCGTGATACTGACTGCGAGGTGATCATCCATCTTTCCTGTAAGGACTTTAATCGTAATGGCCTGGAGAGCCAGGCGTGGCATCTGGCGAGTGAAGGCCTCAATAACATCCTGGTGCTGACGGGAGACTATTCCGGAACAGGAGTGAGTGGCGGGGGTAAACCTGTTTTCGACATCGATTCGATCGGCTTGTTAGGGCTGCTCGATAAGATGAATGGCGGTCTCGATGTCACCCGGCCGAATGCAAAAAAGCCCGCGCATCTCGCTCCTACAGAGTTTTATCCAGGCGCGGTCGTGACTAATTTCAAACTGCATGAAAACGAAGTTATCCCTCAGCTCCTGAAGATGGAGAAGAAGCTCGAAGCGGGGGCTAAGTTTCTCATCAACCAGATCGGTTACGATTCGCGCAAGATTCACGAGCTACTCGTCTGGCTGAAGCGTCGCGGTCACGGCGACGTGCCGTTGATTGGCAATGTCTACGTGCTCAGTCCGGGTGTGGCCAAGGTCTTTAATGCGCAAAAGATTCCCGGCGTGGTGGTCTCGGAAGAACTCGCGGCGATCTGCGAAGAACAACGCGCCAGTGCCGACAAAGGAAAAGAGTTTTTCCTCGAACTCGCGGCCAAGCAGGTCGCGATTTATCGCGGATTGGGCTATCGCGGAGCTTACCTCGGCGGGGTTCACACGATAGCGGATATCGAGCGCGTGTTGGAGATAGAAAAGAGTTTCGGTCCGGACGATTGGAAACAGTTTGCCCGTGAGATTCGGTATTCACGTCCCGGCGAGTTCTTTGTCTTTGATGAAGATAAGGAGACCGGGCTGGCCAATCCGGAAAAGCTGCATCCTGACTACGAAGGTTCGCTGCAGACGCGCCCCAAGACGCGCAATGTGAACCTTTCGTATCGCTTTTCGAAATTCACTCACGATTTGATGTTCACGCCCGGCAAAGGATTGTGGAAATTGGGCGCCAAGCTCTGCGGCAGTGCGAAGGATACGATGCAGGGGCCTCCGGGCATGCACGCGGTAGAGCATCTCGGTAAGAGCATGATGTTTGGCTGCAAGGACTGCGGTGATTGTTCGCTCCCTGATATCGCTTTTCTCTGCCCCGAATCGGCCTGCGCCAAGAACCAGCGCAACGGCCCCTGTGGCGGCACTCGTGATGGTAAATGCGAAGTCGACGATTTCGAATGCATCTGGTCGCGCGCTTACGACCGCCTCAAATACGAGGGCCGCGAGCAAGACCTACTCGCTCATGCACCTGTCGTGCAGGATCAAAATTTACGCGGCACCTCTAGCTGGGCTAACACATGGCTGGGCCGCGATCATCTTACGAAGAAACCGTCACCTCCATCTCGCAAGACCCCACCGAAAACTTAACCGAGGTAGGCCAGGACCGCTGAGCCCGCCGAGCAAACGGACGGCCCAGCGGTCCGCCCCCACCTTTCCAATCGACCCAAGTATTTAACATATCCGTCCTTAACCAATAACCGTTTACATTATGAGCACCGAAAAACCACAGACCCTTGAAGCTAAGCTTCAACAATACTCCAGTCCCGTCGAAATGCTGCGCAACGCTCCCGTTGGCGGCTACCAGTTCCCCGACAAATCAGAATTCAGCAACTGGCGTGATGAACAGACCGCTTGGACAAAGAGCGTCGTCTTCTTTGATCAATCCTTCCATATGAAGGATGTTTATTTCGAGGGCCCGGACGTGATGCGTCTGCTTTCTGATCTGGCAGTGAATACGTTGAAAAACTTCGGCCCCAACAAGGCCAAGCAGATCGTGACTTGTAACTACGACGGTTACGTAATCGGTGATGCGATCCTCTTCGGTCATGGCGAAAACAAGGTCAGCGTGGTGGGTCGCCCCTCCGTGCAGAACTGGCTCGATTTCCATGCGAGCACCGGTGATTACGATGTGAAAGTCACGCGTGACGAGCGGACGGTCAGCAATGAGCGCGGCCGCATGATCTATCGTTTCCAGATTCAGGGCCCCAATGCGATCGACCTCATTAAGAGCGTTCACGAAGGCGAGTTCCCCGAGATCAAGTTCTTCAACCTCGGTGATCTTCAGATCGCCGGCTGCAAGGTCCGTGCTCTCAATCACAACATGTCCCGCATGGGTGGGCTCGAGTTGCACGGTCCAGCCGCAGAAGGTGAAAAAGTTCGCAACGCGATTCTCGCAGCCGGTGCAAAATTCGGCTTGGTTCAGGGCGGCAGCCGCTCTTACTCAACCGTCTCGCCTGAGAGCGGATGGATTCCTTCACCGATGCCCGCTATTTGGGGCGAGAAGATGAAGGCCTATCGTGAATGGCTGCCCGCCAATGGCTTTGAGGCCAACGCCTCTCTCGGCGGTAGCTTCACTTCGGATAACATCGAAGATTACTACCAGACTCCTTGGGATCTCGGTTATGGTCGCCACGTGAAGTTTGACCACGATTTCATCGGTCGCGAAGCCCTTGAGAAACTCGCTGATCAACCCCATCGCCGCAAGGTATGGCTGCGTTGGAACAACGAGGATGTGATGAAGATCTACGCCAGCGAGCTGACGGACGGTGAGCCCTTCAAACACTTGCAAATGCCCAACGCATTTTACTCAATCCTGCCATTCGACACGATCCTACTCGACGGCAAGATGGCGGGCCTCGCTACCTACACCGTTTACACGACCAACGTCCGAGGATGGTTCTCCCTCGCAATGGTTGATGACAATGTGGCTGATGGTTCCGAAGTGAAGGTCGTTTGGGGTGAAGAAAAGGGTAGCCCACGTCGCCCTTGCGTCGAAAGTCATATCCAGACCGAGGTTCGCGCCACGGTATCTTACAAACGCTTGAATGAAGACTCCTGAACAGTCCCGTCTGAGGCTCATTGCCTCTTGTCCTGAACGGATCGGAATCGTGGCCCGCGTGGCTACTTTTCTGGCCGAGCGGGGTGCCTCCATCACGGAGGCCAACCAGTATCAAGATGCTGTCACGCAGACCTTCTTTATGCGGTCAGAATTCGGTATCGACGGCGGTGCTGAAGTTCTACCACGACTAGAAGAAGAGTTTAAACCCATCGCGGATGAACTGCAGATGGACTGGCGTTTGGTCGATGCGAATCGCCGGCCCCGAGTGGTCATGTTGGTGAGTAAGTTTGATCACTGCCTAGCTTACATGCTGCACCGCCGTAAGGTCGGCGATCTGAACCTCGACGTGCCTTGTGTGATTTCCAATCACGAGGATCTGCGCTCCTTGGTCGAATGGTATGGGATTCCCTACCATTACGTTCCGGTTCCCAAAGATCCTGACGGCAAACAAGCGGCCTTGAATAAGACAGCGGAACTCATCGATCAAGCGTCGCCCGATACGATTGTGCTGGCGCGCTACATGCAGATTTTTCCACCTTGGTTGTGTGAACGTTATCTGCATCGCGTGATCAATATTCACCACAGTTTTCTGCCGTCCTTTGTCGGGGCTAAGCCCTACCATCAGGCGGAAGAACGCGGCGTGAAACTCATCGGCGCGACTTGTCACTACGTGACCTCAGAGCTCGATGGGGGGCCGATCATTGAACAGGATGTCGCCCGGATCGGACACAGCGATACGATCAAGGACATGATACGTTTGGGTAAGGATGTGGAAAACGCCGTATTGTCTCGTGGACTGCGCTACCATCTCGAGGACCGTGTTCTGGTGAACAATAACAAAACGATTCTGTTCTCGAAATAGAACCCGACATCGCTGCTGGTTGGCGATGAATGCTACTCTCCGATGGCGCGATGTGTGAAAACGCATCGCGCCATTTTTTTGTTACAATCGAGGACCATACCGAGGCGTCCTCGACTTGGAGTATAATTTTGTCATAAAAGCAGAGTTCAACTTTGCTGTCTCGAGAACCCTAACCATTGATCGATCTTACCCCATGGGTCGATCTTACCCTATGAAACCTGTCCCCTCTGATATAGAAATTGCCCAACAATCCACGATGCTGCCGATTAATCAAATCGCGGCTCGGCTCAAAATACCGGCTGACGATTTGGAGCAATACGGAAAATACAAGGCGAAGATTGGTATGGATTTCTGCCAAAAGCAGGCGGCTAATCTTCCTGGTAAATTGATTCTGATCACTGCGATCACTCCCACGCCTGCGGGTGAAGGGAAGACGACGACGACCGTCGGTTTGGGAGATGGGATGAATCGAATCGGTAAGAACGCGGTCATCTGTCTGCGCGAACCTTCCCTGGGTCCGAGCTTCGGAATGAAGGGTGGCGCCGCCGGTGGTGGTTACGCGCAGGTCGTGCCGATGGAGGATATTAATCTCCACTTCACCGGAGATTTTCACGCGATCACTTCCGCACACAATCTGCTCTCGGCGATATTAGACAATCACATCAAGTATGGGAATGCCCTTGGTTTGGATCCTAACTGCGTCATCTGGCGGCGGGTGTTGGACATCAACGATCGCGCCTTGCGTGAGATTGTCGTGGGGCTGGGCGGAGTCGCTAATGGGGCGTGTCGCGAATCGGGATTCGATATCACGGCGGCTTCCGAAGTCATGGCGATCTTCTGCTTGTCGCGCACGCTGTCAGAATTGAAGGAACGTCTAGGTCGCATTATTGTCGGACACACTTTTGATCGGAAGCCGGTCACCGCTGCGGATCTCAAAGCCAATGGCGCGATGACGGTGCTGCTGCGCGATGCGCTCAAGCCGAACTTGGTGCAGACCTTGGAGAACAATCCAGCGTTTGTTCATGGTGGCCCCTTCGCGAATATCGCCCACGGCTGCAACAGCGTGCAGGCGACCAAGCTCTCGATGGGGCTCGCGGATTACACGATCACGGAAGCGGGGTTCGGGGCCGATCTCGGAGCGCAGAAATTTCTCGATATTAAATGCCGTCAAGCAGGATTGGAACCAGACGCCGTGGTGCTGGTGGCGACGATCCGTGCTTTGAAAATGCATGGCGGGGTAGATCTCAAAGAATTGAGTTCACCGAACACCGAGGCGGTAGTGCGCGGCATGGTGAATCTGGAAAAGCATCTGGAAAACATCGCCGGTTATGGCTTACCCGCCGTAGTCGCGGTTAATCGTTTCACTGCGGATACCGATGAAGAAATGGAAGTCGTCGTGAAACATTGCGCGGCACTTGGTGTGAAGGCAGTCGCGGCCACGCATTGGACCAATGGTGGCGCGGGCACCGAAGACCTCGCGCGAGCCGTGGTCGAAGTTATCGATTTGGGAACTGCTGACTTCAAGCTACTCTATCCCGACGATATGCCGCTCTGGGGAAAAGTCCGAACGGTCGCACAGAAGATTTATGGGGCGGAAGATATTACCGCGAGCGCCGGGGTGCGGGCGAAGTTCAAGCAATTCGAAAAAGCAGGCTTTGGGCATCTGCCCGTTTGCCTCGCGAAGACACAGTATTCTTTCTCCACCGATCCGACACGACGAGGACGACCCACGGGTTTTGAGGTGGAAATTCGCGATGCGAAAGTTTCGGCTGGTGCCGGATTCGTGGTCGTGCTGACCGGTGAGATTATGACGATGCCCGGTCTCCCTAAGGTGCCCGCTGCCGAGTCCATCGATATCGATGATTCTGGTCAGATTATCGGTTTGTTCTAAGGCCGAAAGGAGAATGAACCTGTTCCTCTTTCTGTCATGGCTAGGTGCAGAGCGCCGCGGCCATCCACACACTCCCCATCTGGTCACACTTGCCTGTTCGTAGATTACCACGCCTGCCTGAGGCGGTCTCGCAATGACAACCATCGTAGTTCATTGCGAGGTATTCAAAGCGCGGATGAACGCGGCAATCTATCTGGGTGGATCGCCACATCCGTCCCAAGTCGGGCCGGACTCGTGATGACAAAGCACGTTATAGCCAACATGAATTTGGCGGTCTTGGGAGTGGCGTTAGCGGGTGTGAATTGTTACGCGCCTTGGGATACAAGCGCGTTTGTCGAAGCCGTTCAGAATGCCGAAGTCGTTCGCGAGGGAACGTTGCAGTTGGTGGTGATGCCCAATACAGGTGGGTTTCAACGCGTTGGCAGTCGCTTCATGACGACGCTGAATCCCGAGGCGGCGGAGTATGACTGACCTAGCGGAAGCATGGGTAAACTAGGCCAACTCTATTTAGGGATCGGCGGTCTGCCTTCGTGATCTTAGTGGTTAATCAATCCTCCCCGTAGGCCTCCATGCCGACGCAAGAGCAGACGAGGTTGCGGTCGCCGTAGACATTGTCGACGCGACCGACGGCGGGCCAGAATTTTGAGGCCCGCGACCATGAATCAGGGTAAGCGGCGGTTTCGCGAGAGTAGGGGTGATCCCATTCCGTGGCACTGACCACGGCGGCCGTGTGCGGTGCGTGTTTGAGGGGATTGTCTTTCGCGTCGATCTCGCCGTTGGCGATGGCGGACATTTCGCCGTGGATGGCGATGAGCGCATTGCAGAAACGATCGAGCTCAGTCTTAGTTTCGCTTTCAGTGGGCTCGACCATGAGCGTGCCCGGCACGGGGAAAGACATGGTCGGCGCGTGGTAACCGTAATCTATCAAGCGCTTGGCGACGTCTTCGACTTCGATGCCCTTTTGCTTCCATGGGCGGAACTCGAGGATGCATTCGTGGGCGACGAGATTGTCGGCTCCTCTATAGAGCACGGGGAAGCAATTCTCCAAACGCTTGGCGATGTAGTTGGCGTTGAGGATCGCGACTTGTGTGGCGCGGGTGAGTCCATCGGCGCCCATCATCCGGATATACATCCATGAGATCACCAGGATGCTGGCGCTGCCGAATGGGGCCGCAGACACGGCTCCGATTTTGGATTTTGGATTTCCGATTTCGGATTGAACGGAAGTTTGCGGATGTCCGGGGAGGAAGGGCGCAAGGTGTTTCGCGACGCCGATTGGGCCCATGCCGGGGCCACCGCCACCGTGGGGAATGCAGAAGGTTTTGTGGAGATTGAGATGGCAAACGTCGGCGCCGATGTGGCCAGGAGAAGTGAGGCCGACCTGCGCATTCATGTTGGCACCGTCCATGTAAACCTGGCCCCCATGCTCGTGGATCGTGGCGCAGATGTCTTTGATCGACGTTTCGAAAACGCCATGCGTGGACGGATAGGTGATCATCAACGCGGCGAGATTGTCGCGAAGCTTCTCGGCCTTAGTGGTGAGATCGGTGACATCGATATTACCATTTTCATCGCAGGCTACGGGCACGACTGTGAGTCCGCACATAGTCGCGCTGGCGGGATTGGTGCCGTGCGCGCTCGTGGGGATAAGGCAAACATTACGGTGCGTGTCACCACGTGATTCGTGATACGCGCGTATGGCGAGGAGACCCGCATATTCACCTTGCGAACCGGCGTTGGGCTGAAGGGAAACAGCGGCGAAGCAAGTGATTTCACAGAGCCACGCTTCGAGATCGGTGAAGAGCTTTTGGTAACCGCGCGTCTGCTCGGTAGGAGCGAAGGGATGAAGCTTACTAAACTCAGGCCACGACACGGGAAACATCTCGCTCGTGGCGTTGAGCTTCATCGTGCACGAACCGAGTGAGATCATCGAATGGCAGAGCGAGAGATCCTTCGCTTCGAGCCGACGGATGTAGCGCAGCATCTCGTGTTCGGTGTGAAAACGGTTGAACGTTTCGTGTTCGAGGAATTTCGAGCGACGCTCGAATTCGGAGATCGGAGATGGGAATTCGGAGTTCGGATCTAGAAGTGAGGCCGATTCGTTAAAGAAGCTGAGGATCGTTTCTACTTCTGTGAGTGTTGTGGTTTCGTCGAGAGAGAGACCGATGGTATGCTCGTCGATCGGGCGAAGGTTGATCTGTTTCGCGGCGGCGGCGGCGTGCACGCGACCCGCGGCGATGTTGCCAATCGTGAGGGTATCGAAAACTGGTTCAGCGTTCACGATCGCGCCGAGCTTAGTGAGCGCTTGAGACAAGAGCTTAGTGAGCGTGTTGATACGCTGCGCGATTTGCCTAAGACCATCCGGGCCGTGATAAACGGCATACATCGAAGCCATCACGCCGAGGAGCACTTGTGCAGTGCAGATGTTCGACGTGGCCTTGTCGCGACGGATGTGTTGCTCGCGGGTGCCAAGTGCGAGACGCAGGGCAGGGTTGCCATGAACGTCTTTGGAAATGCCGACGAGTCGACCGGGCATCTGGCGTTTGTGCGCATCCTTTGTGGCGAGAAAACCAGCGTGCGGTCCGCCGAAACCCATGGGCACGCCGAAGCGTTGTGCGGAGCCGACCGCGACATCGGCGCCGAATTCACCCGGCGCGCGCAGCAAAGTGAGGGCAAGAAGATCGGTGGCGACGACCGTGAGCGCGTTGGCTTTATGTGCTTTGGCGAAGAACGATTCGAAGTCGTGGAGGCTGCCGGTCGTATCGGGATACTGCACGAGCACGCCGAATAGTTTGCCGTCGATACTCGTGAAATCGAACGCGAGGTGATCGCCGACGATGACGTTGAGTCCAAGCGGCCGGGCGCGGGTCTTAACGATATCGATGGTTTGCGGATGGCATTTTATAGAAACGAAAAACGTGCCTGGGTCGGGTCGCGCGCCAATCTTTACGCGGTGGCACATCATCATGGCCTCGGCGGCGGCAGTGCCTTCATCGAGCATGGAGGCGTTGGCGATTTCGAGACCGGTCAGATCAGTGACGACGGTTTGAAAATTGAGGAGCGCTTCGAGACGGCCCTGGGATATCTCAGATTGGTAAGGCGTGTAGGCGGTATACCAGCCGGGATTTTCTAGGATGTTGCGCTGGATGATACCCGGCACTGCGGTGTCGTAATAACCCATGCCGATAAAGCTGCGGTATACTTTGTTCTGCCCGGCAATGTCGCGAAGTTCAGCTAGCGCAGCGTTCTCACCAGCGGCGGTGGGGAGATTGAGTGGGCAGTCGAGGCGGATATGCGAAGGCACGGCGGCATCAGTGAGGGCGTCGATTGACGGGTAGCCGGTTACTTTGAGCATCTCCGTAACATCGACGGCGGGAGAACCGGTATGACGGCGTTCAAATGTGTCGAGTGGAGCGAGAGAGTCGCGTTGCGATGCCATATGTTATAAACGTAGTCGGAGCACGGGCGGGCGCAATCGTGATATGGATTGGGAAGCGGTTAACCGCTAATTTTCGCTAATCAACACTTATGCAGAAAGAATAGGGAGGACCGACCTCCGGGCAGGCCGCGTGTCCTTGATTAGTGTTCATTATTGTGGATTAGTGGATTCTTTATGGATCGTTCGAAACCCATTTGCACGAAGGTCGAGCGGGCCGCCTTTATTGATCGGCGGTTGGCGGAATTGTATCCGGAGACTCCCGTGCCGCTTGATCATACCGATTCGTATTCGTTGTTGGTGGCTGTGTTGTTGTCGGCGCAGTGCACGGATAAGCGCGTGAATCTTGTGACGCCGGGGCTTTGGGCTTTGGCTGATAATCCGTCTGACATGGTAAGGGTGCCTGTTGCAAAAATTCAGGCCGTGATCCGCCCGTGCGGTTTGTCGCCGCAGAAAGCGAAAGCGATTTCTGGGCTCTCGAAATTGCTGATCGATAATCACGGTGGGGAAGTGCCGCAGACCTATCCTGAATTAGAAGCGTTGCCAGGTGTTGGCCACAAAACTGCCTCGGTCGTGATGGCGCAGGCATTTGGCGAACCGTCGGTGCCGGTAGACACGCATATTCACCGGCTCGCGCAAAGGTGGAAACTGACTTCCGGTAAAAACGTCGAACAGACCGAGAAGGATTTGAAACGACTCTTCCCGCGCGAGCATTGGAATGCGCTACACTTGCGGATCATCTTCTACGGTCGCGAACACTGCACCGCGCGAGGTTGCGATGGCACGGTTTGCGAGATTTGCCGCACGGTGGTGCCGGATCGGAAGCGCGGAATTAAGACGAAGAAGTGAACGGCGAGACCACCGCTCATCGGTTATTGCTTATGGGCTATATGTTATTTGCAGAGTGCGGGGATCCGAATGCCGAATCGCTTGGGTCGTAGATGCACAGGATCTACGGTGATCGCTCCGAAAATAACAAATAACCAATATTCATTAACCCCTCAGCTCTTTCCGGCTTCTTCGTTGCTGACGGGTTTGAAGTCGGGGCGACCGTAGCGTTGGATGGGATCGGCGCCGGGAGGGTTGTAATTGAACTCGTCTACACCGCGGCAGAGATAGGCTTTGAAGTTCGGGTTCACGGATAGGTCGTTCTTCACGTTGGTGCCGGAGTAGCGGATCGTGAGACCTGCACGGCGACGGTTGGAAGGATTGGCCTGCGAGCCATGAATGGCACGATCGTCGTGCAGGGAGCACTCGCCGGCCTTGAGCTTGAATTGCACGGCGCTGTCGGCATCGAAATCGGAACCGTCGGCAAGTTCGAGGGTAAGCACGGAATCGGTCTGCTCGGATTTGCGGTGCTTGATCACTCCACCCAGATGCGAACCGGGGATGAGTTTCATCGCGCCGTTTCCTTCGTCCACATCGTCAAACGCGAGCCAGACGGTCACGGAGTTGTTTGGCGCCATGGGCCAATAATAGGAGTCCTGATGCCAGCCGACGGTGGACATGGTGTGAGCCTCTTTGATGAAGAAATTGCTGGCCCAGTAGTAGAAATTTGATCCGAGGATGTCTTCGACGAGATCGAGAATTTTCGGGTGCTTGCAGATGTCGTTGAGGTAGGTGCTAGTCTCGTGCCACTCACGAATATCTTTGGTAGATTCGCCATCCTTGAGGAGGGCGAGGAGGGCGGGCAGCTCGGAGTTGATCTTGTCCATTTCCTCCTGGGTGAAAATGGCTGGGAGGCCGAGGAGATAGCCGTTTTTGTGGTAAAAGGCTTTTTGCTCTTCGCTGAGTTGATGAGTGGACATGGTTCGTTAGTTTAAGGGTTTCAGAAAATGGAAGTGGTTACCTTACGGAGAATTTCGCTGAAGGTCGTCCATCGGGTTTCGCATATTTGTATAGAAAATTACACTCGAATAAATTAAGCGCACAGATAGAATCCCGAAGATCAAGTCATGCAAGTTCTTCGCGATCCCCAGATTATCAGTGGTTTTGTTTATAAGAATCCGGTGGATGATTTGCCGGAGCTCACGCATTGCGGCGAGGCGCTGTGCTGCGACGGGCATCATCTGAAAGCTCACAATCACACGGGTTTCGAATTTCTTTACCTGTCGCGGGGATACGCAACATGGAGTGCAGCGGGCCAAACGACTGTGCAGCGGATGGGTGATCTTTATGTGGCTTATCCTGGAGAAAGCCACGGCAGCGGCGGCCAAGGTAATCCCGAAAGCCAGCATCTCTGGGTAGGGATCGAACTTGATCAATACGGACCTGCGGGGAAACGGCTGGCGAAGCGATTGCGCAAGTCGCGTCCGCAACTCGTGCCGGGCTGCGATGAGGTAGAGCCGGTTTTGCGTAGTTTTATGCGGCAGATTGTGTCGCCTCGCGCGCGCCGCACCACAGCGATTCGCGCTTGCATAGCCATGTTTGTGACGCTGCTTGAACAACGTCTCGATACACTCGAGGGTCGGGACGAAACACCGGCCAAGCCGCATCTACCGTATTCCTATGGTGTGCAAAAGGCCTTGTCGTTTCTGCGCCAGAATTTGCAGTCGCGTTTACCGCTAGCGGATTTGGCAGCGGTCGCCACTGCGAGAAGTGTGCCGCATTTTTGCACACAATTTCGACGCGAGGTCGGGGTGACCCCGGCGGCTTATCACCTGCAACTGCGATTAGAGGCCGCGCGCGAAGCTCTGCGTCAGCCCACTTACGATGTGACGACGATCGCGCTGACTTACGGTTTCAGTTCATCGCAACATTTCAGCACGCAGTTCAAACGCGCGTTCGATGTGACACCGCGTGGATGGCGTATGTCGGCTGGTGGATGAGGATTTTTAATGTGGAAAGATGGAAGGCTGAAAAATACCCGACTGGCGAAATCGATGGATCGATTGTAGGGCGGGGTCTCCGAACCCCGCCATCGAATATCCAAAGACTTAAAGGGCGGGGTTATGAGATCTCGCCCCGCAATTACGTTGGGGTTGAATTTCAGCTTTCCTGATTTCCACCTGAAAAATCAGGATCGGAATGTTCGGTAACCGAATTGTAACAATATACCGCTTGAGGTATATGCCTTAATTGGAATATAGATACCGCGTGGAATTAATTACGATTTATGAATGCCTTTGTGATCAGACTCGGTTGCGGCTTTTGAATCTACTGAATGTGCGGCCGCTTTGCGTGTGTCACTTTCAGGAATTACTCGATGAGCCGCAGGTGAAGATTTCCAAGCACCTCGCGTATTTGCGTAAGCGTGGGCTAGTTGAAGCTGAACGGGAGGGTAATTGGATGATCTACCGTTTGCCGAAGAAGCGTTCGCCGGAGCTCGATAAGAATCTGCGTTGTTTGCAGGACTGTGTGCAAGAGAACCGGCTTTTTAAGCAGGATCTCACCAAGTTGAAACGACGAAGCAAGGCCATCGAGGCGAGTAGCCCGTGTGGTTGTTAAGAGAAACTTTTATCACATGAAAAAAACACGAATTGGTATCAATGGTTTTGGTCGCATCGGTCGCTTGTCGTTCCGCGCGGCGTGGGATTGGCCGGAGTTTGACTGGGCTCTGATCAACGAGGTGAAGGGTGGGGCAGCCTGTGCGGCTCATCTGCTCAACTTCGATTCATTACAAGGGCGTTGGTCACAGGAGGCGAGCGAGGTGGCGGATGGTATCGCGGTGGGCGATCACACGATGGCCTTTAGTGAAGCAGCGAAACCGGGCGACGTGGCGTGGGACGAGCATGGAGTCGAGATCGTGTTGGAATGCAGTGGGAAGTTTCGCACGCAGGAAGACTTACAGGGCTACTTTGATCGCGGAGTGAAGAAAGTGATCGTGGCCGCGCCGGTGAAAGCGGGTGCGCTGAACATCGTGATGGGCGTCAATGATCACCTCTACGATCCTGCGCAGCATCACCTGATCACGAATGCGTCGTGCACGACCAACTGCCTCGCGCCGATTGTGAAAGTGATCCACGAAGGACTTGGGATTGCCAACGGCGTGATCACCACGATCCACGACGTGACCAATACGCAGAGCATGGTTGATCAACCGCACCAGGATCTGCGTCGATCGCGTGCGGCAGGGCTTTCTTTGATTCCGACCACGACCGGTTCTGCGACCGCTATCTCCCTGATTTATCCGGAATTGAAGGGGAAGCTAAACGGACATGCGGTGCGCGTGCCGTTGCTCAATGCCTCGCTCACGGATTGCGTTTTCAATGTGCAACGCGAAACGACTGAAGAGGAGGTTAACGCACTCCTTCAAGCGGCATCACAGAAAGGCCCACTCGCCGGGATTCTCGGTTACGAGGAACGTCCGCTCGTCTCGATTGATTATCAGGGCGATCCGCGCTCGGCGATTATCGACGCGCTCTCGACCATGGTGGTCGATGGCAATGTCGTGAAGATTTATGCTTGGTATGACAACGAATGGGGCTACTCCAATCGCATGGTTGAGCTCACTCGCAAGGTAGCTGCCTCACTCTGAATTTACGCCCGTGAATATCCGCAACTACGTAGTCGTCACCGGAGCCTACTGGGCTTTTACGCTCACGGATGGGGCGCTGCGACTGTTGGTGTTGCTGCACTTTTTCAAACTGGGCTATAGTCCGGTGCAGCTCGCATTTTTGTTTCTGTTCTACGAGTTCTTCGGGATCGTCACGAATCTGCTCGGCGGCTGGATTGCGAGTAGGATGGGGCTACGCGTCACCTTACTTTCGGGGCTCATCCTGCAAGTGGCTGCGCTGGGGCTTTTGTCGCTGCTCAATCCCGCGTGGCCGGAGTGGGGCTCGGTCGCTTTCGTGATGGCGGCGCAGGCGCTCTCGGGAATCGCGAAGGACCTCACGAAGATGAGCTCGAAGAGTGCTATCAAAGTGCTCGTGCCTACCGATGCGAAGAGCACGCTCTTTAAATGGGTGGCAATTCTCACCGGCTCGAAAAACGCACTCAAGGGCGTGGGCTTTTTCCTCGGCGGTTTCCTGCTCGGCACGATGGGGTTCGAAGGTTCGCTCTATTTAATGGCGGGTGTGCTGTTCGTGATCTGGGTGGGATCGTGGATCGCGCTGCCGGCCAACATGGGCCGCGCGAAAACAAAGGTGGGCTTCAAGCAGCTTTTCTCCAAGACGCGCGAGATCAACGTGCTCTCGGCGGCGCGACTCTTTCTCTTCGGCGCGCGTGATATCTGGTTTGTCGTTGGCGTGCCCGTATTTTTGGAAGGCACGCTCGGTTGGAGCTTTGCCCAAGTCGGCACGTTCATGGCGCTGTGGGCGATCGGCTACGGTCTCCTGCAATCGATCACGCCGAATATTCTGCGAGGGAAACATCCTAGCGGCGCGACGGCTGCGGGTGCCGCGTTTGCGCTCGCGGTAGTCGCGGCGGCAGTGCCGTTGAGTTTCGGATTCGGCGCTCCACCGGCGATGGTGCTGGTGGTTGGGCTCGCCGTTTTTGGAGCGGTCTTCGCGCTCAACTCGGCAGTGCATTCCTATCTGATTCTCGATTACACGGATGGCGATAAAGTCGCGCTCAACGTCGGCTTCTATTACATGGCCAACGCTGGTGGACGGCTGATAGGGTGTTTACTCTCGGGTATTCTCTACCAAGTCGCGGGTCTGCCGGGTTGCCTCTGGGGCGCATTTGTCTTTGCGCTGATCTCAGCGTTGATCGCGTTGGGATTGCCGAAGGCGGCGAAAGTTTAACCGCGAAAAAAACGAAACGGTAGCCAATGGGGTAATCGTGGATTGTCGCGTCAGCCCCGCATAGCCGGGGCTTTCTCGCAATGACTGGGCGAGTGGTGCAATCGCCCCTTCGGTTGATGCACGAGGTCGGTTAAGGATAACCGATCCTACCTAAATCCGATGAGGAGGGAGAGACCTCAGTGCTTGTTTCGGCGCGCCCAGCGGTCACGCCCTACCTGCTTACTCGAAAAGGCGGTTACCCTTCGGATTCGCTTAGTTTGGTAGCGGCGGATTCCCAGTCTTTCGTGGCGGCGGCGAGTTGATCGACGACGGTTGAGAGCTCGCGGTTCAGGTGTTGGGCCTGGCCGTTTTGGTAAGTCTCAGGGCTTTCCAGCTGGGCGGTGAGCTCGGACTGGGTTTCCTCTAGTTCCGAAACGCGTTTTTCTAATTCGCCCACTTCGGAACGGATTTTGCGGATCTGATTAGCGGTGAGAACCGACGCAGAAGATTTGGGATCCGCGATTGCGGATTTTGGATTGGATTCGACGGGCGCGACCTGCTCGGGGCGGGCGTTGGTGAATCCGGCAGTCAACGCCTCGCGGGCGTCTCCGGCGTTGGACTTATCGAGATAGTAATCGTAGTCGCCGGCGTATTTGGTGAGCCGACCACTGTGCACGTGAAGCACGTGGGCTCCGAGGGTGCGGATGAAATGCACATCGTGACTGATGAAAATGAAAGTGCCGGCGTAGTCCTTGAGCGCGGTGATCAGCGCGTCGATCGATTGGATGTCCAAGTGAGTCGTGGGCTCATCCATGAGGAGGAGATTCGGTGGATCGACGAGGAGGCGAGCGAGGGCGAGACGAGATTTTTCACCACCGGAAAGCACGGATACTTTCTTGAAGACGTCGTCTTTGCGGAAAAGGAATGCACCGAGAATGGCTCGCGCCTGCTGTTCGGTGAGTTGGTTTTCGACGGTGCGCAGCTCCATCACGTTTTCGAAAACGGTGGCGTTGAGCTTGAGATTGTCGGCTCGGTTTTGCGCGAAATACCCTGGGAGCACATTGCTGCCAAGGGTTCGCGTGCCGGCTTGAGTGGGGACGACGTCTGCGAGGATTTTTAGCAGGGTGGATTTGCCAGCGCCATTGGGGCCGACGAGCACGAGCTTCTGTCCACGTTCGGCGACAAAGTTAAGATCACGATAGACGACGTGTTCTCCATAAGCTTGATCGATGTTCTTGAGCTCAATGACTTTTAGGCCGGTGCGAAGAGGTTGTGGGAAGCGGAAATGAATTCGTTTTAGCGCCTCGCCGGGTTCTTCGATGGCGACATCTTTGAGGCGATCAATTTGTTTTTCCTTGGACTTGGCGCGGCTGGCCATCGAGGCCTTGGCACCGAAGCGCGACACGAACTTTTGGAGGTGAGCGATTTCCTTTTGCTGGCTCTTAAACTGGGCTTCGAGCTGCTCCTTACGTGCTTCCTTTTCGATGAGGAAATCGTCGTAGTTGCCGTGATAGCGATGGAGGGTGCTGGAGCGGATTTCGAGGATACCAGTGCAGAGCACGTTTAAGAACGCGCGATCATGCGAGACTACGAGGAGACCACCGGGATAACGGGTGAGGTAATCTTGAAACCAAATGAGAGCTTCGAGATCGAGGTGATTGGTCGGCTCATCAAGGATGAGGAGGGCGGGTTCGGAAACGAGGAGACGGGCGAGATGCGCGCGCATGATCCATCCACCGGAAAACGATTTGGCTGGAAGATCCATTTCAGCGTCTTTGAAACCGAGGCCTGAGAGGATCTTTCGCGCGCGGGGTTCGATGGTCCAATCGATGTCCCAGTCCTCATCGTCATCATCGATCATGTCGAGTTTCGCGCCGTCAGTGGCGATCCCGAGAACCGTCTCGTCGCCAACGGGGGCGCTTTCCTGCGGAAGAAAACCGAAATCCGCGCCGCGCTCCCATTCGATGGTGCCAGTATCGGAAGTCTCTTCGCCGAGGATGAGGTTGAAGAGAGTAGATTTGCCCGCGCCATTGGGGCCGACGAGACCGTAACGATCCGTCCGCGCGACGAACAGCGACACATCTCCGAAGAGTTGTCGGGTGCCGTAGGACTTAGAAACGTTGGCTATCGTCAGCATAAAGGATTAGCAAACCGGACGCAGGGGGCTCGCGTCAATGCTAGCGGTGAATTTTGCGCCAATCACCAACGGGCTCGGTCTAATCAATTGACCTTCCATGCTTTGAACACAGCTTCGTCCGGATATGTCACGTCCACTCTCTACGGCGCACGGGCATCTGGCCGGGGCCCCTCGCAGTGAAATCTCCTCGACCGGCATGCGAGTCGCTTCATTGGAATTCAGTATCACTCCAATCGTTGGTGGATCTACGGCCAGCAAAGTGCGTGCAGTCGTGAAAGAAGTGGCGGGGCCTTTAAAAACAGCCGTTACCTTATTGGAAGATGGCGATAAGCGAGTGTGCCTGATCACTCCGCACATGAATTCACCTAAGGGCGCCAATACCTCGCCATTGCTCCGGCAGTCAGTCGCCGAGGTCCTCGATCTTCCGGTGAGCCATGTCTTGATCATGGTTTCGCACAATCATACGGACATCAATTTGGTCAGTAACAACGTCGAAAGCTTTGTGACTTTGGGGATGGCACCAGCCGACATTCCTGAACCGGTGCTGGAACCGATTGGCCAAGTCTTTCTTAATCGTTTGGTAAACACTGTCCGGCAACTACCCGCACTCATGCAACCGGTCACCGTTTGGTGGGCCGAGGGTTCGGAGGGTCGCATCAGCTACAATCGTAAAGGCCGGCGTGCAGATGGAACGGCATATTTTATCCGCGAAGATGACCGCGATCTTCTGGGAACTGACTACAACGGTGATATTGACCGCCAAGCTCCGATCATTGTTTTCAAGAACGAAGCGGATGAGGTTGTGACAGCGATTACGCAATTTACGGCTCATCCCATCTCCTGCTACAATCCCGAGCGCCCTGTGATTTTTGGCGAATGGCCTCAAGTTGCCTGCGAGCATGTCGCTCGCCACTTGTCGCCGGACAAACCTATCGCCGTCAGTTTTCTGCAAGGGTGTGCGGCTGACATGAATTCGAAAGGGATGCTTCGAGGCGATGTGGAGCTTTCTCGAAAGTATGGCCGTATGCTGGCCGATACCTATATCGCTGCCCTTGATCAACTGCGTCCCTCCCATCTCACTGGGCTCGAGTTTAAAGAGGATAAAGTCAGGATTCCTCTCGCGCCGCTTCCGCCAGTGGGGGAGCTGGAAGCAGAAATAAGTGAGATGCGTGATTTTATTCTACGGGCCAAAGCTGGCGACGAAGACACCCTTGATTGCGTCGGCTTGAACTTACCCGCCGAGCTCACTCCCGCCTACCGCGCGCGCTTGATCGAAATGGTGCTGCCTTGGAGCGAATGGGCACTCGGCCTGCACCAACAAGGTCGGGCCCATACCGTGGCCAAATATCTCGAAGTGGAGTTTCAAGTCCTTCGTATCGGTGATATCGGAATCGTCGGTATGCCCTTCGAACCGTTTCTCGGACTCGGTCGGCAGGTCCGCTCCGGATCTGACCTGCCTCTCAACCTTACTTGTGGCTATACGAATCATTCCTACGGTTACCTCACCGATGGTGCCAACACTGGAGATGGCGACTATCCCAGTGCCCACTACCGCTACAGTAAATTTCGCCCCCCATACGCCAAACCAGCCGGTGATTTGCTGGCGAACAAAGCGATAGAAACCCTCAATCAAATGGCATCCCATGAGTCTTCCCACTGAACCCTTTCACCAGATCGGTCATGACGCCCAAGTCGACGATGATGTCGTCCTGGGCTACCGATACCCGGGAGACACAGAACCTACGCGTATTGGTGACTATGCCATCATTCGCAGCGGCTCCATTATCTACGCCAATACAACCATTGGTCATCGCTTCCAATGCGGACACCACGCCCTCATACGCGGAGAGGTCACCATCGGCGATCGCTGCGTGATTCACCACAAGTGCACGCTCGAAGGCCGACTCACAATTGGTCGCGGGGTGAAAATTATGGCCAATGTCTACGTTCCCAGCGCGACCAGCATTGGCGATATGGTTTTCATCGGCCCCGGCACGACATTTTTGAACGCCAAATATCCGATGCGTCAGGATGGGGTCAAAGGAGCGACCATTGAAAATGGAGTCACTATCGGCGGAGGCGTGACTATTTGCCCGGGAGTCACCATCGGTGAAAATTCCTTCATTGGCGCAGGATCACTTGTAAATAAAGACGTGCCTGCCAACACACTCGCTTACGGCGTCCCGGCCAAATTCCATCCCCTGCCGGACTCCTTGGCCGCTGGAAACCTGCCTGAGCAACTCCTTCCCCAAACCGATCTCTTTGGCGCTCAACAAGACGACTCCTGGAAATCAGAGGAACTCTGAATGCGTTGTTCATCACGTGGGGGAGAGATCGCTCGCGATAGTGTTCTAGATGAGGAGAGAAGTTGTGAATATTATCTCGTGGTCCAACTCCACCCCGATCAACGAACAGCCACGGCGAAGACTTGGCGTAACAGTCTGGTTGCCATGATCGAGCCCGTTGAATCAAGGCTGTATTTCAGAGAGGAATTTTGCCTAAGTGTGGCAGAGAAGGCGGAGTTGTATGATTTCTGGGAGTTTTTTTGGCCCGTAGCACTGGAGATCCCCAGGCCTGTGCTTATGCCTCGGCCATGATAGGCCGAATGCGTGGCTACCGTTATGAAACACGTGCAGTTATCGCTTCGGCTGTATTAATACATGAGCCCGCCGGGATCCGAAAACTGACAGCCTATTGCAAGATCGGAGAGTTGCGGACATTTATATGGAAACGCTTCGAGACCATGAAGGCAGCGAGACAAGTTCGTCGCGTCACGAAACAAATCAATGTGCGGTGGACCGAAGCCCGCGCCTAGCTTGGCGATGTTGGCCGGGCGAAGGAGTGTTTTTTGTCGCGACTAGGTTCGGTGGACTGCTATTCGTCGAGCATACATGAAAGCCAAAAAAGCCAAGGTGAAGCCTGAGGATGTGAACGCGAAGCGCGCTGCGCGGAAGGGGCCGATTTCTAAATTTATCGCTCATAACTACCGTCATTTCAATGCGGCGGCGCTGATCGATACGGCGATTGGCTACGAAGATCACCTGAAGGCAGGCGGCAAGATGCTCGTGACGTTGGGCGGCGCGATGTCCACGGCGGAGTTAGGCATCTCCCTCGCGGAAATGATCCGGAAAAACAAGGTGCACGGGATCGTCTGCACCGGCGCGAATCTTGAGGAAGATATTTTTAATTTGGTCGCGCACGATTACTACGAACGCGTGCCGAACTATCGTCACCTCACGGCGGAGGACGAAGTTAAGTTGCTCGATCGGCACATGAACCGCGTGACGGATACTTGCATCCCCGAAATGGAAGCGATGCGTCGGATCGAAAAGGTCGTCGCGGACGAGTGGACCAAAGCCGATAAGGCGGGGGAGCGTTATTTCCCGCATGAGTTTATGTATAAGATCATTCGCGGTGGTAAGCTGAAGAAGCACTACCAGATCGATCCGAAGAATTCCTGGATGATTGCGGCTTGCGAAAAGAACCTGCCGATCATCGTGCCAGGTTGGGAAGACGCGACCTTGGGTAACATGTTTGCGGGACGTTGCGTGACGGGTGAGATCAAAAACGTGCACACCGTGCGCACCGGGATCGAATACATGACATGGCTAGCCGAGTGGTATACGAAGACCGCCAAGCCGTTGAAGAATGGTGAGGGCTCTATCGGGTTCTTCCAAATCGGCGGCGGCATCTCCGGTGATTTCCCGATCTGCGTCGTGCCGATGCTGCATCAGGACTTGGAGCGCACAGAAGTGCCGCTGTGGGGATACTTTGCACAAATCAGCGATTCGACGACCAGCTATGGCAGCTATTCCGGCGCGGTGCCGAATGAGAAAATCACCTGGGGCAAGCTCGCGGGATCGACGCCCAAGTTTATCGTCGAAAGCGATGCGACTATCGTGGCCCCGTTGATATTTAATTGGGTGTTGGGTAACTGATCGCAGCAGCGAATAGCAGCTTTGCCTTGCTAGACGTGGAGCGAGGACGTGAGCTATTGGAATCTTTTCGATGATCTTACCCCATCATGCGCGACCCTTTTTCTAGTATACGCCGCGTGCTTTCTCCCGGTGCGGCCTCGGTCATTTTGTTGGCTTTGGTGAGCAGCATTTTGGTGTGGAGAATAAAACCCGCGGATCGCGAAGGCATGTTGTTTTGGGTGTTTGCGAGCACCCATTATGAGACTTACCTGAATACGCTTCCGAAATGGAATCAGGACAATCCAGACAAGAAAGTGCAGATGCGCATCCTCAATGGGCAGGTGCTGGAGCGTCGGATGGTATCGGGATTTTTTTCCGGCACGCCGTTGGCAGATGTTTTTGAAATCGAGCGCGGACTTGCGTCTCGGGCGTTTACGGGACCGCTGAAGGATGTGGGGTTTCTCGACGTGACGGATCGTATACGGGAGAGCGGGTTCTTCGAGCAGATCAACGAGCCTTCATTTAGCCCGTGGATGAGCCGTGGTCGAATTTTTGGAATTCCGCATGATGTGCATCCGGTGTTGCTGGCTTATCGCTCGGATTTGGTTGAAGAGGCGGGAATCGATGTTTCGCAGATCGAAACTTGGGATGATTTCTATCGGGTGCTTCGGCCGATGCAGAAGGATACCAATGGAGACGGTCGAGTGGATCGCTGGCTGCTGCATGCCTGGGATACGGATAACGAAGTCACTCAGATCCTTTTTTATCAGGCGGGTGGATCGTATTTTGACGACGAAGGAGAAGCGCAGTTAAATAACC
>Ga0307985_10000391_pt1 | contig 26229 bp, 25 predicted proteins | sample EllFjometageno80_FD_203155 | JGI IMG/M metagenome (GOLD analysis project Ga0307985, IMG submission 203155) | Marine microbial communities from Ellis Fjord, Antarctic Ocean - #80 | ecosystem: Environmental > Aquatic > Marine > Unclassified | place: Southern Ocean | collected 2014-10-09 | reverse complement strand
AATTAACCCTAATGTCTTGATCATTAAGTCTTTGGCGCTAGTAATCACTTCGATATTGTTTTGATAGGCGCGCGAGGCATCTAACATATCTACGAGCTCTTCAATTTCGCTGACGTTAGAGCTAAAAACATACCCATCTTCGTTGGCCATAGCATTGCCTGGCTCATATATTTGCTCAATAGGCTTGGTATCACTAACGATTCTTTCAATGCGCACACCACCCGCTAAATCTTCATAGCCCCCCGCTGTCTCTCCATCTAATAGGGCTGAAAAAACAGGGCGCTGGGCGCGGAAAGCGGTTGCCTCAGACCCGGATACAACACCTACATTAGCCAAGTTACTGGCAGTAGCGTTCATCCGTACTAGCTGTGCGTTAAGGCCCGTGCCTCCTATTGCCATAATTTTTTCGAATGACATGTCCTATTCTCCTCTCAATGCTTTTCGCAAACCGGATATCTTACTTTCCATGAACTGTAATGACGCCTGATAATCTGCTATAGCTCGCCCATACTTAGCCTGCTCGATCCCTATCTCTACAGTATTGTTGTCAAGACTTGGTGCCAATGGAACATGGTAAGTAATAGCAGACTCTTTATCGGTCCAACCTGGCCCATCAAAGTGCCCCATATGTTTGGAATTTGTTACTCCTAAAGGTATCTCAGGCCCATTCCCAGATTTGTCGAATGAGCTACGCAGAAGGCTAGAGAAATCTAAATCTTTAGCTTTAAATCCTGGCGTAGAGGCATTCGCGATATTGCCTGAAATCAGCTCGAGCCTCTGACTCTTGACGGTCATGGCTGCATGATTAAAGGCAAAGTAGTTATCTAATGGTTTGGGCATAGCTTATTTTCTTTGTCTATATAATTGATCTAAATCAAGTCGATCTACCAACTGATTCTTTTACTGCTGCATGTAGAAAAGCACGAAGCATGCCAAAATTAAAATGACATGATAATTTATTATGATTTCTCTTTTAAAACATATAGTTAGATATTTTTACACGACTATCTTCGCAGACTTAACAGCTTGAAATTCATTGGAAGCAACACTGAAAGCGGCAACAAAGTGGCAACTTGCGACTTGCCACTTGCCACTTGCCACTTGCCAAAAGATGGCTTGGCGTACTTTTATATCTTTACCTATACATTTTCTTTAAACTAGATTTATGAGAGTTACTACATTGCCGCGAATTAGGGCATTAACAAAGTCAGCGATATTTATCATTGCGACTATCGCCATTATTGCGCCCACCGGTTATGCGCAAAATATCAATACAGATTCAAAAATTAGGCTAGTCGAAAATATCAAGAATTGGGTCGCTTCCCAAGAAAGGGTTGATATTAGCTATATTGAAGTCCAGGCGAACGATAGAAGATTTATTGTCCCGGATTGCACTGAAGACTTTAAGGTGAGTTTTGCATTTGGTGCAAAATCAAACGTACAAGTAAAATGCGAGAGTAAAGATTGGACAGCGGTACTACGTATACAAATACGCGCAGAAACCGAAGTCTTAATCTATGGACGCACATTAACGCAAGGTGAAGTCATATCGGCACAAGATCTTGAGTTAAGCAAGGAGGGCTCTGTTTTAGGAAGTAACACACTAACAAGTATGGCCGAAGCAGAGGGAAGATTATTAAAGATAAATGTAAATAAAGGTCAAATAGTCCGCCTTAGCCAATTTGATGAGGCATTAACCCTATTCATAACGAATAGAGACTTAAAAAAAGGGCAAGCATTAACGGCCCCAATGGTTGACACGCTCATTACTCCTGCATCTGAAACATCCTTTAATCAGCGGTTTGATTTTTCGGCAACCTTAAACTCAATTATGACAGAAGACCTTCCAGCAGGCACAGTGTTGACCAAAAATGACTTTATCGTTTCAGCACAAGCATTAGTAGTAGTGGATTTAGTGGAACGTGGCGGCAGGTTTAACACATCGAATTCACAAACCGAAACTGTACTTGTGAAATTACCAAGCGATGCTATAACCACCACATCACAATTGGATAGAGCCATAGCAAAAAGACGATTGACTCCAGGCGCCATTATCCGTTTTTCAGATATAACGATACAGCCACATGTCATAGCGGACACATCTACTACACTGCAACTAACAAAGCCTCAATTCACTTTAACCATAGAAGTGCTAGCTATAGAAGATGGTTATATTGGTGATCGGATTAAAGTCAGAAATCAAGAGTCCGGAGAAATTGTTTATGCAACCGTTATTGATGTTGGGCTCGTAGAGATAGTCCAGTAAAAGAAGGCAGCAGTGTATATAAAGCTCGTAAGGACAGTAAAACAACCATTTTAAGCCTCTAGTAATAAGTATTGATTAAGCACTTATCTAGTAAAGTGCGACAGCATATAGAGTAAAGTTTATAAAACTTGTGTCGATTAGAGAGTTAGAGTCACCATTTACTTAGATCATACACCAACAAAACACTACATATAGCAGGTAATATCATGACAAACACTATACCTGGGGAAAACCAAAGAGCTGCAGGCGTTATGGCACAGCAAGCTGTCGACCCAAATAACAAGCAAAAAAGTGAATCTCCTGAAAGCATAGCGCCTTCGACGGTGAAAAGTCAGGATAGCTCTGTAGAATTATCTGCCAAATTAAAGAATGACATTTCTACGGTAAATTTTGATAGCAAAAAGGTCGATCAGATTAAACAATCTATTGAGCAGGGTAATTATCCGTTAGATAATAGGAAAATGGCGGAGAGCTTTATACCACTTGAAAAATTACTCTCATAATTTAACTATTATGTCTCATTGATATAACTACTTAGCACAAATTTATTGAAAATGAACTGACCATAATATTAGTATGCTTAGTTTTATGAGGAATACCTAATTGAGCGAAACTGAACTACCTTCATTTGAAATAGACGCTCTGCATGTGCTACTAGAGCAAGAATTTAATTTTCTTAAAAAACAAGACTTCCAATCATTTGAAAAGCTCCAACATCGAAAACAAGAATTACTCAACTTCCTCGTAAATGAAATTTCCGGCGAATCTAACCCCAAAATTGAAGTCACTAAAAAAGCAATTAGTGACAACCAAGACCTATCTGACAGGCTCGTGGAATGCCAAAACATGCAGCAAAGAAATGAAATACTAATAAATCAGAAATTAAAGTCTATTCAAGAAGTCCTTTCCAGCCTTGGGCATAAAAATATACTGACGAGCAAAGATACCTATGAGCATCTTAATAAGAAAACTCGCTAATCAGAATCAAAAGTGGTGTTAGTGTTATCCTATTTTTTAGCTATTTGGAATCTGGAGTCTTTCCCTTTAGCCTATAAGCCCAAGATAAAACTATGGCTACAGATTCAAACAATATCTCCGGAATTTCCTCTCCGACCGAAACACCCTGAAGATAATTTGACAAAGCTTCACCTTCAACAATAGGGATTTCAGCCACCTGGCCTGATTCAATTATCAGGTCAGCTTGATGACCTTCTCCCTTTGCAATTACAACAGGAGCCCCTTTACCACCATATGCTAATGCCACAGCTCTTCTGTTAAATTTTCCGCGACTTTTCATGCAGACAACTCTAGGTTTCCCCTTTCTTTTAAAGTTTCTTTTCTATTTTTCCCCACGTGCTTCCCCTCACGGATATCACATCGCATCAAGTCTATACCTGCAGATTGAAATAATTCAAAAAGACGATCTTTATTAATGCTAGCTAACTTGAATGTTTGTGAATCCGATATAAGAAAATCTATAGACAAAGCCCTATCTCTAATTAATTCAATACGGCTCCAAATATTATTTTCTTCGTTAAAAGATAAATTAATTTCTACGGAATATTTATAAGCACTATCTTTTTTTGGATTGGTACTTTTCCCTTCGATAAATATTTCTGTTATTGGAAAATCAGTAAATAAAAGAATAAATCTTATACCTAGCTCATGATTTTCTTTTTTCAGAATATACTCTATTTGGTTAGCATCCAGATATTCAATAAACCCGTTAAAATCGTCTACTTTTAAATTGATATCAACAGGGCCAGCTTTCCCCTCTAAATTTTCTAATAAAATACTTACCACATGCTTTAGCGTAGCTATGCTTTCGCTCTCAGGCATGGCTATATCTTTTGGAATAAATTTAAACCCATTATTCTTTAGCTGTTTTTTTATCTCTAACGCATCTATTTTTTTTGCGGAATAAATAAGAGATGATAATGTAGTTGCCGAAAATGAAGGATATAGGTTATTCATCCAAGTAATTAAAGAATTAAATTGAATTTTGTTCAAAAACATCAGCCAAGAATAATTCGGGTTAGTAAGCAGCGTAATTAGAGATTTGGGATGTAAAAGGTAGCGCTGAGAATGCTTTGGCGCTTGATATAAGGAGGCTTCTGAGCTAACTATAGCTTTTCCTCCTGATGATTCCGATCCGTTTTTATCTATATTAACCTTAAACTCAACCTCTTTTCCTTTCCATTGCTCCAGATTAAAGCGGATTTCTTGCTTAATATTTCCGAGTAAAAACTCAACTGACTTTCCATCCTCTGCGACTATTCCGCGTATGATTTGATCAGAATTCAAGTTCAATTCTCTAGCTTTGGGTGGGGATATACGGAGAATCCCAAGCACAGGCCTATCGGGCATAGGCACCCTTAAATATTTACTTATGTTTTCTGGCCCATTCACAAATATTTTATATCAAGTAACTTATTAAATTGTATTTAAGGAAAATGCACCCAACTCTCTCTAGATTGGTTCATGTCTCGCATTTTCGGAGAATTCATATCAAATAGAAGTTCAATAATGTCGTCAGCATCTGGAACTCTTAATCTTATCCCAGCAAGCATATAATTTGGATTACTATTCCTAAAGCTATTAGGGTTGGCATGTACAAATGCTTCTCGTAATACCCTCTTTCTAATCGGAGTATCACCAACGAGTCTTACTATTATCTCATCAAGCGTGTCGCCAGGTTGCACCAGGTAGTAGCCTGAGATCAGCGCACCCTCATCAAGAACTTCCAAATAATCATCTATATCGTAATCAGCTAGTAATATCTCTAATGCTCTATCTATTTCTAATGAGGCGCTCTGAGAGACAGCCGGAAAGATTGATAAACATATAGAAATAAACGTGTATTTGTAAATATTTTTCATAAAATAGCTCCGAAGTCAAAAAGGAATAGCACTAAGAGAATATAAGTCTTGAGAGGGGCCTTCGAGAATTCTAAGATCTGCATTATATTCCGCGATACGAATTACTTCAGCTATTGCGAGGCTCTCTAATTGATCTGATGAAATTGGATTTAATGAAGTCGAAAAATTAGATTCGCTGAGAATAAATCGATCTCCAACACTTATTCCTGAAATTATTCCTTGATTTAATTTAATTATCTCAGGCCCCGGCCCGTCTGCTAAATAGGTTTTCAACACCTCTACTTCACAATTAATTTGCTCTATAGATGATTCAATAACAGACCTAAAGCTAGCAGTTATATAAGCAAGATCCTGTGCGCTCGAAGAAGATTCTTTTAATGATATATTTCTATTATTAAATCTAGATGCGAAGTTAGTTAATTTATTTAATAGAGGTTCTCGTAATTTGACTCTATTTGTTTCTCTATCAAACCGCAGCCCTATGGTTCTTTCAACATTTTCTTTCAAGCCTCCATTACTCAAGAAGGATATTTTTAAGTCAAAATCGATAGAGGTTATTGAAACTGAAGATCTACCCTTTCCTGGGCTTGCTTTTAGAACGCTCTTAAGCCCTAGTTCGGTTGATATCAATTTACCTACTCGTCGAGCTTGAGTTAAGCCTTTTTCATATATTCGCCCAGCAGAATAGACAACAGGATTTAGGTTTGATATCTCAGCTTTGATAATGAAATTCGTATTTCTTGAATCGGCTGAACTAGTTTGAGGAAGCAATGCTGCTTCATATTGAGATGTAATTATTTTTGACTCGTAATCAATTGGTACTATGTAGTAGCTTTCATTCGCCGCAATCGCTGAAGTTACCGACATATCAATTTCAGATCTAAGCGAAGCTATGATTGCCCCAAATTGTTGATCTGCGAAATCTCCTGAAGACACAGAAGACGTATCTATGCTAATTGCCTTGCGATATCTATGCGGAGATAGCTCTTGGCAGCTTAGACCTGGATTGAAGGCCGTATCCGAGAATAGCAACTTAGCGTCGTATGGCTCATTAAGGAAGTACTGGGGCATTCTTATGCCACGCAAAGTGGCCCCGCTACGGTAAAATGACGACTCAATAAGCTCCCCATCGCTATCTATATATGCGTTAGATACTACGGAAACTCCTTTTTCCATTGCAGCTTCAACTAAAGCTTCCTTGATATTTTGTAATTCGCTATTAGAGCTCTCAGCAGAAAATGCTGTATGCGGGGAAATTACAGCAAGAAAAAATATGACAAATATATGTCTCATTTGATAATTAACCTATATATCTTAATTACGTGAAATCAATCTCATGTAAAGTAGACGTAAGTCTTCTACCATAGCGCGCGGCAAGCCTAAAGTAGCAGCATAAGTATCATTAGATATTGGCTCTATCTTAATAACCTCTGCTCCATAGATTACCCCTTCAACTCGTGCACGAAAAACGTCATCTTCTATCGTTAAATCTGAAATAGTCGTGTTGGAGTCAATATATGTACCGTAAACGACTTCGGCTAATTGCCGAAATGCATCTAATCGTGCAGCTTTTATGGCCATTAAGCGCTGCTGAGGCTCACTGCCAGAGTGAGACTGAATAACGGAATATCCAGTGGCCTCGATTAAACCACCCTGAGCTAAGCTGCTAATGCCGCTGTACTCGTCTGAGTAGGGAATATACCAATTGCAGCCAACTAGATTGAGCGCACACATCATTAACAGCATGAATCTCGTTGTCTTTGAAAACAATACTAAGCGAACACCCTTATTTGGCATATCTGAGCTCTCTTCTTAACCTTTTTCGTATTTGCAGTCTTTTTACGACTGTATCAATTGCCCAATCGACAGCTTATTCCTGATCTTTATCGCTTTATCTAAACCAATACCAATATTCTGGCATGCAGATTGCTATATAAAAGCTAACTTAAAGGGTTATTTAACATAACTTATCATATGATTTCTTATCTATCTGATTATAAAGGGTATTATGTACAATACATTGGTGTCAGATTTACGACATTCGCTAGTTTTTACGGACGCGAAAGGTATTGCTATTCCTTTAGTCATCTTAGCCATTATGGCGATGCTGGTTGTTCCGCTTCCATCAATTGCACTTGACGTCCTCTTTACATTCAACATCATGGCCGGACTAGTAGTCGTAATGATATCTATCAATGTCCGCAGACCCCTGGAATTCTCTTCTTTTCCCCTTGTTTTACTCCTAGCGACAATGCTGCGGCTAAGCTTAAATGTTGCATCGACACGAGTGGTGCTTTTGCGAGGACATGAAGGGCCTGATGCGGCTGGCAATGTAATAGCCTCATTTGGTGAGTTTGTTATTGCAGGAAACTATGTAGTTGGTTTCATTATCTTCATTATATTAATGATTATTAACTTTATAGTAGTAACTAAGGGTGCCGGAAGGACATCTGAGGTTATTGCCCGATTTACTCTTGATGCCTTGCCAGGTAAGCAAATGGCCATAGATGCGGATTTAAATGCTGGAATAATTGATCAGGAAACCGCCTTGCGCCGCAGAGAAGAAGTCTCTCAAGAATCAGACTTTTTTGGATCAATGGATGGAGCCTCAAAATTTGTCAGAGGTGATGCGATTGCAGGCTTATTAATCCTCGCTATAAATATAATTGGGGGGCTGATCGTTGGAACCACACAAAATGATCTTGGTTTTGAAGAGGCGGCTCAAATCTATACTTTGCTGACTATAGGAGACGGCTTGGTCGCACAAGTCCCATCGCTCCTACTATCACTATCAACAGCTATTATTGTCACTCGCGTGACAACCTCCGAATCAACTACTAATCAAGCAGGTTCACAGCTAGCTGACCCTGCTGCCTTGAAGATAACTTCTATAATATTGTTAATTCTTGGTGTAATACCAGGCATGCCTCATTTTATGTTTCTCTTTTCAGGTATCTTGCTTGCGACATATGCTTTTCTAAATGATAGAAAAACCCAAGTATTATCCGACGTCGAGTTGGCAAGTACTCAATCTAAATCCATAAGTAAGGATATAGAGCTAGATTGGGAAGATATAGAGCATATAGATCAAATTGGTGTAGAAATAGGCTATGGTTTAATTCCATTAGTAAGCGAACAAGATGGTGGCCTTTTATTATCACGGGTAAGAGGAGTAAGGAAAAAACTCTCTGCAGAATTAGGTTTTCTTATTCAGCCAATCCGAATAAGAGACAATTTAGAACTTGAACCAATGACTTATAACATATTGTTAAAAGGTGCTGTGCGTGGCAATGGGGTCTTACAATTGGGACAAGACTTAGCGATAAACCCAGGAGACATAACTACTGTGCTAAGTGGAACACCTACTAAAGAACCTGCTTTTGGCTTAGATGCATATTGGATTGATCAAACTGAATCTGATCATGCTAAAACGTTAGGATACACTATTGTCGACAATGCAACAGTCGTTGCGACACATTTAAACGCCCTGCTTAGGACAAACGCAAGCGACCTGTTAGGCCATGATGAAACAAGAGAAATACTTGCTAAAGTTGCGACGCGCTCGCCCAAATTAATAGAGGATCTAGTTCCAGAAAAGTTGTCAGTTACGACAATAATGCAAGTTTTGAAAAACATTTTATTTGAATCAGTATCAATTCGCGACATACATACCATACTAAGTACGTTACTCGTAGAAAGTGAAAAGACTCAAAATCCTAATGAATTAACCGAATTAGTAAGGCCTCGAATAGGCCATCTTATGCTACAAGAAGTAGTAGACCTAGGAGAAGCACTAAATGTTATAACGCTTGACCCAAAATTGGAGCAAATGCTTATAGGTAGTGTCGCACAAAGTACAAAAATGGGTGAAATAGTTATAGAACCAAACCTTGTAGAGGGATTACTTGAATCAGTAAAGAAGCAGAAAAATGAAGCCGAGGAAAAAGGTCACCCAGCCGTTATTGTAGTTGCCCCGCCAATAAGGCCTTGGCTTGCTCGTATGATAAAACAAAGGTTTCCAGATACTACCGTATTATCATATACGGAAATTCCAGAGGACCAAAAGATTAAAGTGTTCGCACGCATAGGTATAGCTGAAGAATCGCACGAGGAGAACGAGTAATGAAAATTGAAATGATTAGAACGAACAGCCTTACTAACAGTATAAAAGATATAAGCGATCGATTTGGTCCCTCAGCATTAATACTTAGAAATATAGAAGCTGACGGACAAGAAATTCTTTTTATAGCGCACGAGAAAACTGGAGAAGAATTTCCAATAAAATTAGGGCCTGGCGCTCCTAAATTTAAAGGGAATAAACCTTCAATTAATGATTACCATGTGAATGAAAAAGAAATAGGGCGTGTAAAAAAAGCTTTAAAAGAATTCCCTGATTCTTTTAGTAGCCTAGATGGACTGATTAATAATAAGTCTCATGGGCCATCTAAAGCCTATGTTACTAAAGGTAACAAGCTGACGAAGACGAAAACGCGTACTTTTATAGAAGAGGATTTTCACAATTTACTCGAGGACACACCAATATCGAGGCACCTAAGAAACCTCTTATTTAGGTATCTTGATAGTCCTAGTAGTAAGAGTGAATTACTTTCTCAAATCGAACTGGGGCTAATTAATAATTTGCCCGATACTAAAGAAATTAAGCTTGATAGCCAGATTCATGTTTTAACTGGGGGGCTTGGCAATGGGAAAACCTCCATCGCGCTAAAAATCGCGTCCCAACTCCGCATTGCCAATAAACATAATGTTGCAATCATCTCCGTTGGTACTAATGTATGTGCAAATGAAGCTAAATTAAAATTGCTGAGCGATTCTATTGATGTACCGAGCTTTTATATTAAAGATCTTAATGAATTGGCAGGAATGTTATCCGTAGATAAAAGTAACAACATATATATCATTGACTTAGAGTTAGATTCTGCCCCTCAAGCCATCCCGCTAATAAGAGAGATATATAATGAGGCTCAATTTCATTTAGTAACGCCGACAGACGCCTCTCTACCAGGCTTCTGGACTAATTGTGAACTTGACAAGTGGGATTCTATAATATTGACTAGACTCGATTTGCCTCTAGTTCCCTGGGCTGCCATAGAAGCGCTTTCCAAATTTAAGATCCCTTTATCTATTGGATCTATTAGCAGCGAGATTGCCTCCGGCTTAGTACAAGTTACCAAAAGTAATATTTCACGAAAATTAACTGACTATATAGGCGAATATATCAGTGACCAAGAAAGCAAACCCTCTGAGAGAAAATCAATAAAAACTAGGGCCCTACACTAAATAACACGATACCATTATTCTGGGGAATACTATGGATAACGCAAAAGTAAACAGGCAAACTCAGGTGATTGGTATCGCTAGCGGAAAAGGTGGTGTGGGGAAAACTACTTTTGCTGTTAATTTAGCTGCCTATCATGCCTTAAAGGGGAAAAAAGTACTGATATTTGATGCGGATATTGGTTTCGCTAATATTCACATCGCTCTTAGGAACAAACTAAATGGAAGCCTAATAGATGTGCTCGATGGTAATAAAGATCTCAAGGAGATCTTGATTGAATCAGAAGATGGGATCTCCATTGTTAGTGGCGGCAATGGGCTAGATGAAATCTTAGCTCTAGACGATGAAAAAACAAATACCATAATTCAAGCGTTTTCAGTTTTAGAGAACCAGTTTGATATTATGATCGTCGACATTTCCGCCGGTGGAAATCAAAGTGTTTTACGCTTTTTATCTGCGTGCCATCACCAAGTGATACTTGGTACAGATGAACCATCATCCGTTGCTGATGCATATGCGTTAATTAAACTTATAAATATAACTATGGGATTGTCTCAAATTATTTTTATCCCAAACAGAGTTAAGACCGCTAAAGAGGGGAAGGTTCTTTTTGCGAAAATGAATACAATCACAGCAAAATTTCTTGGTATAGCACTTGAATTTATAGGCTCAATTTCCGAAAGTCCTGATTACAGACTGGCTTGGAATACTGGTAAGGCAGCTGTATCGCTCAGCAAATCAACAACTAGCTATCATGATTTTACGCTACTTGTCGATGAATTAGATAAAATAACAGTTAATCACAAAAGCAATGAATTACAATTCTTTAACCCAAGCCGATAAAAGGCGTTTATAATCAAGTGAACGATTACAAAAAGAATCAATTATCCAATGCCCACGTATTAGTCAATCAGCACATATCTCTAGTAAATAGGATAGCTGGCTATTTGAAAGCACGCGTACCAAAATTCATGGAATATGATGACATGGTACAAATAGGTATGATGGGACTGCTTTCAGCAGCCGACGCTTTTGAACCTGATACTGGTGTAGAATTCAAAAATTATGCAAAAAGCCGTATTAAAGGGGCTATTCTAGATGAAGTACGAAAACTTAGTGACATATCAAGATTAGCAATAAAAAATAGTCAACAGCACAATGGAGCAAAACACCAATTAGAAAATAAATTGGGCGCCACGCCTACAAACTTTCAAATCGCAGATAAGTTAAACATTACCCTTGTAGAGTATGAAAAGCAAAGGACCCATATCGATAGATTTAAAATCGACAAATTAGACTCTGATGACGGTCTTGGTGATCCATTTGATGATTTAATAGGATCTAACGAAAACCCTCTAGCAATGCTAGAGGGTGAGCAGCTCAAGAATATCATAACTAATAAAATTTCTGAATTGACTGAACGAAAGAGACTAATACTAAATCTTTATTATGTTGAAGAGCTTAACTTAAAAGAAATAGGCGCTATAGTTGGTGTAAAAGAATCCAGAATAAGCCAAATACTTAGCTCAACAGTAAAAGAGTTACGCGATGATGTCGCTAAAAAAATATAAATTCGTTTTTATTTTTTCAAGTATGACTAAAAAATTATTGGGAATTTAAAATAATAAATCAATAAAACACTTAATGAGCCATATTTTATAGGTATCACTTCAATTAAGTAAAACCTATAACGCAAAGATTATAAAATTTAATATTAAGAAGTGCTTAAAAGCTAATCTACTCAAGCTCATATTAAAATTCTTAGTTATAAAATAAGAATATATTGATTTTGGAAATAAATTTCTTCAAATTAATTTTTAAAAAAAGAAACAAGTAGGATAAATTTTATAGCCACCAAAAATACTGAATTTGAGATGAGTGAAATCAGAATTTTTAACTTTTTTGAGTTTTATATTTATAACCCTCCAAATAATTAAATTGGAATTACTATGCTATCTGCATTGCTAACAGTTACTGTAATCATTGGAATTATTCTGATCGGTCTTTTATTATTTGTGGTAGGAAAGCTTACTTGGCTAGAGTCAGCAACAACATCGCTTCTTACTAAAATTGATATAATGCCTTCGAAAGAAAAGCCTAAAGAAATACAAATGGACCCCTATTTTTATGGCCTTAGCGGACAAGAGCTCTGGAAGGGCCTTACGGGTGAAGATCTATCGCAAACTACACCACTTGAATTAGATGAAATAAGGCCTAGGTATGGAATAGCACTAACAAAATCATTAGTAAAATTTATTCAAGATGGTATAAATATAGGAAATGATACAATTTCTGAAAACTCTTTATTTGAATTAGAAAAAATTGTTTTTACCAGCCGAGGCCAAATAGGCATTTGGCTTCCATCTAATAAGGTAGAAAATCTAAGAATTTTGGGAACAAAGATAGCTAACCACTCTAAGAAAAATCCGGTAAAAGAAGAGGATGGATTAAAAATTACAGCAGCAGAAGTAATGCGAGAAGAAATCAAATTAGAAATATGTAATTTATGTGAAGTATTAAAATTACGCCATGGAGACGATATCGCATCTGATGTAATTAAGGTATTGTCCTCTAATTTAGCTGCTTAAAAAAATTATAAATTATTGGGTGTAATAGCGGTTGAATGTCGGCACTCCGTCCACAGATAAAGATTCATTGTCACTTCTTCTGTTTTGACTAATATTGCCGTTAATAGCTTCATAATATCGCTCTTTTTCTAGAGTCAATAATGCTTCCATTATTTCCTTCATTTCGTTTAATGATCGAGCTTCCGATCCTATCTCGTTGAGTGTAACTTCACTTTGATCAAGAACGTCGCCAAAATCAAGTATCTGAGCATTAAAAGCTGAGAACCGGCCATCAAGCCTAGCTAAATTCTCGCGTAAATTTGCAGTTTGGTCTGTAATCTCTTTATTAATATCTTGTGTGTATATCAATAGTTGTCCCTGAATATCCTGCTCTGAACTTAGAAGCTGCCCCTGAATACCCTGCTCTGTATTTATATAATTTATTTGGCTTTCTTCAATCTGTAATTCTAGCCCTTCAATCTGTTCTTGTAATACTGAAAGCTGGGACCTAGCCCCTTCAAATGTTTCTAAACGCCCATTCATTTCAACAATTCTTGTACCAAGCGCTGTACTAACAGAGTTAAATATTTCGTTTTTTGTAGAAAAGGTCGTAATAGCTAAAATCAAGAATATTATAGAAACAAACAAAGCTGACATGGATGCTACCAACACTATAGTTGACGTTTTTTGCTGGGCTTCTTTATGTTCCTGAAACTCATTCAATGAACCGATAAAATTTCTTTCTTGCTCATATAATCTAGATCCACTCTCTTCCATAGCGCGGACGGTACTAATTAAATTTTCTGAAAGAGAGCTTACCGCCAGATCAACATCTAGTTTACTCTCACGCTTGCTATCTTTGGAGGCATCATTAATTTCAGCTTTGATTTCAGCGGTTCCATCTTTTACAAGGTTTGGCAGGGGCGGTTTGGTTTTTACACTTTTCTTTGGTTCTTTACGCTTACTCACCTTCGCCTTCTTTGCAACAGGACTTGTTCCTTCCTCAATATCAACGCTCTTTCCCTTTCTAGATTTTATGCGCACACCTGGGGCCAATTTTTTAGCCGAATCATCTTCTGCACTAAACTGCGGCTCTATCGAGCGATCAATTTCATCAGACATGTTGTTCTTCCTTTAACTATCTACTGAGATAGCCCTTGATATTTACAATTCAGGGATAAGTATCATGCATAAGGACTTTTAAGTAACCATAACTTTATTTCGATACCATGCAATAACAGGTTTAGCCTTCATACAACCATTGTTGTCCCTAATCGGCACTTTTGTAAAATGATTTAGTACCTATTTTTAATTTCGCATAATACAAATCAGGTGCGTATTTTTGCTGAGATAGCAGTGTTTTTACTGTAAAAGTCATTAGAATGGTCGTTTATACTAAAGTAACGCACTTAACCACTTGGTCGCAGCTAATAAAACGCTGCAAATAAATTACCCCTTTGAAACAATAAGCTTTTGAAAAATATAGGTTATTTGTATTAAATATACAGCGTTTATCAAATTTGGAATACAAATTCTTTATGTAAAAAATTTTTACAGGATGGCTTATGTACTACTTTTCATTCTGCAAAATAGCCTTTTAGGAACTGTAGTACATGCACAACAAGCTGATGCCTCACTTTTCCCTAGGCCAGCTGAGTTAGACCCAGCTATCGAATTTTGGGTACAGGTTTATACAGAAGTGGACACGAGCAGCGGCTTCTTACATGACTCGGAAAATTTGGCAGTGATTTACACTAAATTAGATTTTGATACACAGGAAATTGAGGTTCAGCGTCAAAAGGTTAAAGATGCCCTCCTCGCACTTGCTTCCGGGAAAAGAACTGATTTAACCACAAATCAAGAGAATATCCTCAGCCTTTGGCCAGATGGAGTAAGTGACCAGACCCTAAAAATAGCTGTTAATAATGTACGCTGGCAGCTAGGTCAGTCAGATGCTTTCTTGGACGGACTTCAAAGATCTGGTGAATATCGTAGTCACATAGATAAAATTCTCCAAAATAGAGGCCTTCCTCCTGAATTAGCACTGCTTCCACATGTAGAATCTTCCTTTAATCCTAATGCTTATTCGCATGCGAATGCAGCAGGAATGTGGCAATTCACACGGTTAACTGGACAACGTTTTATGCGCATAGATCATTTTATTGATGAGCGCATGGATCCTTATATTGCTGCAGATGCGGCTATGAGCCTTCTAGAATACAACCATAGTATCTTAGGCACATGGCCACTTGCACTAACAGCTTATAATCATGGCGTTGGTGGAATTTCCCGAGCAGTTCGTGAAACAGGCACAACGGCTATAGAAAAAATTGTTACTAATTACAAGGGTCGCGCTTTCGGCTTCGCTGGTCGCAATTTCTATGCACAGTTTCTTGCTGTGAACGAAGTAGAAAGAAACGCTCATCTATATTTCAAAGATATTCGTTTTGCTATTCCACCAACATTTACTGAAGTACGCCTTGATTCGTTTATTGGTGCTCGCGATTTTGCGAAATCCGTCGGCACGACAATAAATCAACTCCGAATCGACAACCCCTCCCTCCGAAATGCTGTGTGGCAAGGAGTAAAACGTATTCCTAGAGGTTTTAGGCTTAAGCTCCGCGCAGAAAAATTTCCAAATGGGGAGGGCTTATTGACAAAAATAGATAATGATTATAAATATTCTGATCAATTATCAGACAATTACTATGAAGTGGAAAGAGGTGATAATTTAAATATTATCGCAGATAAATTCAATACAACAGTTAGCGAGATCGCTAATTTGAATGAGCTTCAAACGAGAAATAGCATACAGATAGGACAGCGTTTAATGCTACCGCTAGAAGAATCTCCTAATCTGAATACATTCACCAAAAGCATTGATACACTAGCGATTATTAGCACTCCTGCGCTAAGCAATGACACACTTCCTTCTAACCCCGTAAGGACGCCCAGCAATCAATCCTCAGAGAAGACCTTATCTGAGGATTTAATTTCAAGTTCAGCAATAGTTAATCAAGTGATCGTTAGCAACGAGACAACCCTTCCTGAGACGAGTCCAGTAGAAAATTTATTTACAATCCCTAATACTACTCAAGAAAGTTCCCCAATTGCTTCAGCTTATGCTCAGCCTCAGCCTCAGCCATTCGAAGAACTATCCGCTTCTAGACCTTCTCTAAATAGTACGCTAGTAAGCCTAGGAGTTGAGGTAACAGCAGCTGCTAATAATATACAAACTGAAGGCATACTTGACACAGATCCAGCAAATTACTATGTGGATATAAACGGAAACATAGAAGCCCAAGCATCAGAGACCATAAGTCTTCTTGCGAACTGGTTAGACATAAGAGCCTGGGACATTAGGCGCCTAAATAACATGAATTACCGCGATCAAATTTTCATCGGAAAGAAAGTCTTATTGGACTTTAATCAAATATCTATCACTGACTTTGAAATTAGCCGCCGTGATTATCATGCAAATTTACAACGTGATTTTTTTGATACTCACCAAATAAAAGGTAGCGAAGAATATGAAATTAAACTTAATGATAATATCGATCGGCTAGCCCAAAACACATACTCTGCTCCGCTATGGCTTGTAAGGCAATATAATCCGGATTTGAATTTTAATCGTGTAAGGGTTGGACAGAAAATCTCCTTCCCACTCCTTGAAATTACGGAAAAGTAATCAGCGTCTTGTAGACTATCTATGTTGTGTACCGAAACACCCTGTTACAGCGCTTAAATTCTAACCTTAATCCCCTACTCCAAATGACTATTCCCACTCAATAGTTGCCGGCGGCTTGCTGGAAATATCGTAGGCTACCCTCGAAACATCCTCTATCTCATTCATGATTCGGTTAGATAGGCACTCCAATAATTCTGGATCGAGTCGCGCCCAACGCGCGGTCATGAAGTCGACTGTCTCGACGGCGCGCAAGGTGATGACATAGGAGTAGCGCCTCGCATCACCAACAACACCGACGGACTTGACTGGCAAGAACACGGCGAAGGCTTGACTGACCTTGTTATACATATCCCAGCGATGTAATTCTTCCATGAAGATGGCATCTGCCTGACGCAATATGTCGCAATATTCTTTCTTAACTTCACCTAGTACGCGTACGCCCAACCCAGGACCTGGGAATGGATGACGGTAAACCATGTCATAAGGCAGGCCGAGTTCTAAGCCGATCTTACGCACTTCGTCTTTAAACAATTCTCGCAGCGGCTCTACTAGCTCCATCTTCATATCATCTGGCAACCCACCTACATTGTGATGCGATTTGATCACGTGGGCCTTACCAGTTTTCGATCCAGCCGATTCGATTACATCGGGATAGATCGTCCCCTGCGCTAGCCAGTTGACACCTTCCAGCTTAGTCGCCTCTTCATCGAAGACATCGATGAAGGTGTTGCCAATAATTTTTCGCTTCTTCTCTGGGTCATCGACACCTGCGAGCCTGCTTAGAAAACGCTCTTGTGCATCGACCCGAATCACACGAACACCCATGTTCTTAGCGAACATAGACATTACTTGATCGCCCTCGTCTAATCTCAGCAAACCGTTATCAACGAACACGCAAGTAAGTTGATCGCCAATCGCCTTCTGCAGAAGTGCAGCCACAACGGAAGAATCGACTCCGCCAGACAGGCCTAACAACACCTTTTCCGTACCGACCTTGGCGCGTACTGTCGCGATTGCATCTTCAATAATATTCGCGGAAGTCCATAGCGACTCACAGCCACAGATCCCGTGACAAAACCGTTCGAGAAGTCGCTGCCCCTGAATGGTATGTGTTACTTCGGGATGAAACTGAATGCCGTACAAGCCTCGAGACTCATCGCACATTGCCGCGATCGGAGCACTTTCAGTCGCAGCGATCAGCGAAAAGCCCGGCGGGACTTCAGTGACCTTATCACCGTGACTCATCCACACATCTAACTGTGGCGCATCGTTGGCATTAATACGATCTTCGATTCCGTCGAACAATTTATTCGGCTCGATCACATCGACCTGAGCAAAACCGAATTCGGACTTGCTCGACGCTTCAACCTTGCCCGAGAAATGCTCTGCCATGGTTTGCATGCCATAACAAATACCAAGTATCGGCTTACCTAACTCATAAATAAAAGCAGGGGGACGCGGGGACTCATCGTGATTAGCCGACTCGGGGCTTCCAGAAAAAATTATGCCTTGCGGATTGAACTCGCGAAACAATTCCTCATCGACCGCGTAGTCCCAAATTTCACAATACACGCCCAACTCACGAACGCGTCGCGCAATAAGCTGAGTGTACTGGGAACCGAAATCCAGAATTAGAATTTTCTGGCTATGAATATTAGCTGTTGTCATGTATGCCTAATCTCGAAATTTTAACTGCAATAAGAATTCAACTCGACGCCCAATAACCTGAGGATGAATCATTGAGGCTCAGAGCCGAAGCAAAAGGCCTGCCCAAGTCAGGAGCTTACAAAACGTAAGTGACTGGCTTGGGCAGGCCTTTTAACGAAGCATATGAGCCTCAAGGGTTTATCCGTTCTAACTAATAACTAGTCAGAAGCACTACCACGTTAACTTACGCGGTAGTTTGGTGCTTCCTTGGTAATACTTACGTCGTGGACATGGGATTCGTTTATGCCTGACGCCGTGATTTTTACGAACTGAGTTTTAGTGCGCATCTCTTCAATATTCGCAGAACCGGTATATCCCATGCTAGAACGTAGTCCGCCCATTAGCTGATGCACGATCGCCGACATGGTGCCTTTATAGGGCACTCGTCCTTCGATTCCTTCGGGAACTAGTTTTTCCGTGCCCGAATCCACATCTTGAAAATATCTATCGCTTGACCCCTGAGAGTGCGACATGGCACCCAAGGAGCCCATGCCTCGATAGGCCTTGTAGCTTCTTCCCTGATAGAGCTCAACCTCGCCTGGCGCCTCTTCGGAGCCCGCAAGCAGACTGCCGATCATCACGACATGTGCGCCTGCGGCTATCACCTTTGCGATATCGCCAGAATACCGAATACCACCATCTGAAATAACGCAAACATCGCTGCCTTTCAACGCCTCTACAACGTTTGCTACTGCAGACATTTGCGGAACGCCAACGCCTGTTACGATACGTGTGGTGCAGATGGAACCTGGACCGATACCGACTTTAACCGCGTCGGCGCCAGCCTTTGCCAAATCTCTAGCTGCATCTGCCGTAGCAATGTTGCCGCCGATTACAGAAATGTCTGGATATTTGTCCTTTACGTACTTCACCTGATCCAACACAAACTGCGAGTGACCGTGGGCAGTATCAACAATGACTACGTCGACGCCTGCTTCGATTATCGCATCGATGCGATCAGGAGAATCGGGGCCGGTGCCTATGGCTGCTGCCACCCGCAGTCTGCCCTGTTCATCCTTACACGCATTGGGATAATCTTCTGACTTACGAATATCTTTCAGCGTAATAAGGCCCTTGAGGACGAAGCCTTCATCGACAACCAAAATCTTTTCGATGCGGTGTCGATGTAGCAATTCCTTCACATCGTCTAGCTCGAAGTCTTCTTTGACTGTTACCAGCGAATCTTTGGCCGTCATGATAGTCGACACCTTTGCATCGAGATTGGCCTCGAAGCGCACATCGCGGCTAGTAACGATACCCGCCAGACCCGAGGAGTCTAATACCGGCATGCCAGAGATATTGTGCTCGTTCATTAGAGCAACAAGGTCTCTGATAGTTGCATCGCTTGAGATCGTAATAGGATCCTTCACCACACCACTTTCATATTTCTTTACGAGACGAACTTCTCTCGCCTGATTCTCGACACTCATGCTCTTATGTAGCACACCTAAACCACCCTCTTGGGCCATAGCAATCGCTAGACGGGACTCGGTAACCGTGTCCATCGCAGATGATATGAGAGGAATATTGAGCGCGATCGAACGCGTCAACTGGGTAGTTAGTGCTACAGTTTTGGGAAGAACAATAGAGTGCGCAGGCAGGAGTAGAACATCATCAAATGTTAAAGCCTCTTCAGCAATACGTAACATGAGATTACCACCTTCTACAAAACGGGGATTATACAGAGAGTATGGCCGCTTGTATAGATTCTGACGGAGGGTTTACTTAGATTTAACTGGCGCGCCGTAGAGCATCTACGCCAGATCTTTCCTGATACTGATGACGCGCCAGCGGTATTGTTACCCAGAGTGAGAAGTACACTAGGCCTGACCATTGTATGGAGTTTCCCAGTACTGGGGCCGCCACAGAAGAGACCAGGGCTGTCCCAGCCACTACCGCCCAGGTTAGGCAAGCGAGTTTGCAGAACGCGACTTCGTACTCGCTCAACACTAGCTGCTCGCGCTGCCTGAGCGAATTCTGATATAACGCGATTAAGATAAAGCAGAGCGCCATGAGTCCCAAGCCAAAATAGACCATGAGATTTATGACATCGGATAGCTCCATTATCTGTAAATTTTGCTGGAGAGCCCCTTGGGATAAAAAAGCGATGCTGAGCTGAACCATTAGCTTAATTGGATAGACGAATATCAGCACCAGCATAACCAAACCAAGACTCAGGTAGAGCGTGGCCCTATCTTGCAAACCGAAAGTCCTACTCCAGACCGTGTGAGCTACCCAGATAGAGCCGATTATCGTTGCGCTAACTAGGAAAGCAGGAATGTCCCGAGAGAGATCGAGCAACTCTGGCACCGTGTTAGGTATTTCATCGATGCTAATAACCAGCATGGTAAAGGCGAAAGCAAAGGCGGCGTCCACGAATGTCTCGATGCGAGTCATATTCTCACCGCGCAGGATACGCCCATCTTCGCGCCTACAGGAATCGAGAAATTCACCAGAGAGTTGTTGCATATCGATCCTATTCCAAACGTAATTCTGCTATGGCTATCCCGTGCTCGCCTGCAACTGAGTAGAGCAGGTAGACCCTACCATCTTCTTCGAAGATCGTAGGGTCTCGAAGTTGGTTGACTCGCTCATCGATATGCCCACGCCGCGAGGGCCCTATATCAAGCTCTGCGCCCTCCCATTCTGTCTCTGGCCTGAGCACTTCTACCGCGACCGACTCCTGCCACTGCATCCAGTCACCGGTCATGTCGATCTTCGAGAGGAATATCCTTTCGGGCGCATGACCCGCCTGCGTCCAGTATACGTGCAGCGTATTGTCACGAATTAATAGCGCGTTGTGCCGCATATTGTCATTGAAGAAGCGCGGCCCTTCCTGAAAATCACTCAGGCCATCTCTCGATCGGTACATATAACCCGGCATCGACAGAGCATAGTGATAGCCGCCATATTCAATGACACGAAAATAGGGTCGCCCCAATACCTCGGGCGAGCCCTCGAAGTTTAGCCCGTCGCGGGACAAGGCCAGTCGGGTTAGCTGCTGCCCCGCACCGCGCCCATGGATATACATCACGATCTGCTGTTTCTCATCATCTACATGCACATCTGGCGAGGCGATATGCGCATACAACGCGGCGCTAGTGCCGGGAGCCAAGGAACAGGGCGGGCAGGTGGTGGGGAAGAAAGAGTCTTCCAGCTTTAGAGAGCCCGCCTCGTGCATGCGCCAGGGACCGGTAAGGTCATCCGCATAGGCCAATCTAATATAGGTGCCGCGGTGATCAGCGAAATAGAGGTAATACTTGCCCAGCGGACTATCTACCCAATCCGGCACGCGAATCAACGAAGGGCCTTGTATGTTACTACCCATGCGCGCGTCCATATTTGGGACGATGATGGGCCCGTCGGCCAAGCGCACAACGGTAGGTGCTTGGCCAGCCACCTGCCCAAAACACGCCGATGTAAGCAGAAAACCCGTCAGCAGTACCCGCAGCAATCGTTTATCCATTGACCGACCCCATTCAGTTATTGTCTGTTACTATTTTTTATCACAGGAGGACCATGGAACCTTAAGTATGCAATATTTGCAAGATCGCTTAGGCAGCGGTCCAGTCACAAAGACTTGCATCCACGGAAGACTAAAATTACTCTCTGCTGCGTAGGACATTAGGAAGAAGAAATGAGAACCCGCCGCGAAAGTCTCGTAAACCCAGACGTAATGAAAAATCCAGCCAAAAGATACCCAGCCCATGACTATTGAAAAAGAGCCAATACCGATGAACACGCCTCTCACCCAAAAATTGATGAGTGAACCCACGGCCCATTTCTTTGTCATCGCCCTAGTTATTTTCGCCCTCTATGCAGTCACTCAATCTGGAAACGAGAATCTATTGGAGATCGACCAGCGCGAGATCAATGCGCGCATCTTCATGCAGGAATTATCTCGAAGTGAGGAACTTAACCTAGTGCAACGAGAGCTAGTCACCGCCTTCTATATAGAAGAACAGATCTTAGTGCGCGAAGCCCTGACCATGGATTTGGATAATGACGAGCGCATACACGACATCCTCGCCCAAAAAATGCGCCACGTTCTGAGCGGCAGCATTATTCAGCCTACCGGTGAGGAACTTCAAGAATACTACGAAGAGAATAACGCCCGCTTCGAGACACCTGCCTCGATGACTCTCGATGAATTGGTTTTCGATTCTCGAGATCCGCTAGGACCTTCGATAGTTGAATCCCTACAACAAGGAGCCAACACCGATACCTTGCTATCGATGTCAGAGGGTACAGCTGCCCCGCTGCCGAATGTAAATAGCGTCGATCTCGCCAACATATTCGAGCAAGAGTTCGCCGATCGGGTTCTGGCCGCGGACCTCGGTCAATGGGAGGGACCGTACGTTAGCAACCGCGGGCAGCATTGGTTGCGCGCAATAGAGCGCACTCCCGCAGCTCTTCCAGCGCTGGAAGAGATTGCTGACCTGGTGAGACTCGAATGGATCGCCGCAGAAGAAGAGGCTCGCTTGCAGCAGGAGGTGGACAAGCTCTGGGACGAATACACCATCGTGATTAACAACAACGAGCCCGATTAATTGATCATGCGAAGATTCATTCTAAAACTGATTCCTCCTCGCCTGGTTTCCATCTGCGCGCTATTCATCTCGAACCTACTATTGCTTCCTACAGCGATGGCTCACGATATTGATGTGACTGGCGTCGCCCGCGTATTTCTAGACGAGCTCGAAGAAAATCAATACCAGCTGTCCATCGTCGACCAACAAGTCCCTCCCCTATTCAATATAGAGCGCATCCTCCCCGTGCGCTGCACCGGACTACCACCGGGCAGGTTCAGCTACCGCTTTCAATGCGAACCTGAACTGAACACCGATGACCTACTGGCCTTCCCCTGGTCGTTAGAAGGATTAGTCCTCATTACCCGATGGGCCGACGGCAGTGATGTATCAGGATACTTCCCCGGAGATGGCAACATCATCGAAGTACCAATGTCAGAGATGAAAGCCGGGGCGTCTTCACTAGGCAACTTAGCGCGTCGCTATCTAGTGTTAGGTGGCGAGCACATACTGTTCGGCGTCGATCACCTGCTCTTCGTTCTCGGCCTATTGCTACTACTGCAGGGATTCTGGAGATTATTAAAGACTATCACCGCATTTACAATTGCGCATAGCATCACCCTCGCCTGCGCCGTTTTGGGAATCTTTCCCGTGCCCGGCGCACCCATAGAAGTTTTAATAGCGCTCTCTATCGTATTTCTCGCTCGAGAGATTCTGATGGCCCAGCAGGGCAAGATTACACTAGTGCATAAGAAGCCGTGGATAGTAGCTTTTGCATTTGGGCTGATACACGGTTTTGGTTTCGCGAGCGCGCTCGGTGAACTCGGGCTCAGCGATTCCGACATTCCATTGGCATTGCTATTTTTCAATCTCGGGGTGGAATTGGGTCAGGTGGCATTTATTTGTGCGTTGCTCGTCCTGCACTTCGCCTTCACGAAATACTTCAAGCATCTCTGGCCAAGCCTGCAGCGTGGACTAGCCTATGGCTTGGGCGGTATTGCCAGCTACTGGTTCCTCGAACGAATCCCCAGCCTATTTCTAGTTTAACTATAGCCTAGCCAAGTTGCAGCCATAGACCACTAACTAGAGCCAACAATTGAATATGAAGGTATTGCTTAATAAGGTTGCTAGTTTAATTAGGAAACAAGTAATTTGAGATGAAACCGCTAATTGATCAAAAAATTTATTTGTTTTTGAAGAAATCAAAGAGGCCTATATTGGCAGTTACTGTTTGGAACAATGACGAAATTTTCGAAGCTTCCTATGGAAAAGAAAAGGAGCTATCAATTGATGTTTTGAGTTCGGTTCGAATGGAAAGACTTTCACTACTACTCTGCTAGCAATTTTACTTAGAAATAACGTTCTAAACCTGAATGATACGGCGGGGAAGTTCAAGCCGGATTTACCCTTTGCGAAAACGGTTACACTGGAGCAACTAGCAACGCATAACTCTGGGCTTCCTTCATATCCGTTCAATTGGTACACGCTCTACAGACGAGGGGTAATAAAATCTGTTCTTAACTTCAATTCAGAACAGTACGAAGCCTATTTGCCTGGCATCAAAGAACCTTCTAAACCGAAAGCACCAAAATACTCAAATCTCGGTATGGCATTACTCGGAAACATTTTAGCGGAATGTCTAGATCTAACTTACGAACAAGCGGTAAAAGAACTGGCATTGAAACCTCTAGAAATGTTCGAAACCCATACATCTGTAAAAAAATACGATGAAGCCCGAGTAGCGAAGGGGGACTCTCCGAATGGTAAGCCTGCACCTCATTTTGCATGGGAATGCATGGAACCTTGTGGAGTTTGGTTTTCAACGCCGAGAGATATTATGATCTTTCTCAAAGCACACCTAGGTCACTCAGGCGATGAATGGAAGGACGCATTGAAGCTTACAACGCAGCCAGTTTCTGACGATTCTAACAACAACATCTTCGGCCTTGGATGGGTGCTTGAAGAGAATGAGCAAATGGGGAGAATTTCTTATCACACCGGAGGTATTTTTGGACAACACTCTGTTATTGCATGCGCGCTGGAAAAAGATATAGCCATAGCTCTTTTTAGCAACAGAAGAGAAAGATTATGGCATAATTTTTTCGCCAGCCACAAGATCGATGAACTGGCAACGGACATTCTACTTTCACTTGACGAGATCAATGCCACACAAACAAATATCACCTAATGCATAGCGCTCCCTTTCCCTACGCGGAGATCAATCTGTTCATCGCGTTTGGTATTGCTGGTGACAGGATTCACAAGGCGGATACAGCGCATCGTTGCCCGCGGCGGACAATGCCTCTTCATCTTTATTATCGGCGGCTACAATGACGAGTCTCGCCGCCTCTATCATCTGCTGATTATAAGTTTTCCAATCTGCCTCGGCGGCTGTGGCTATTTCACCCTCGCCCGCACCACCAAGCTGCAGCAAGTTGCCTGCAGCTATAACCGAGAGCGCCGCATTCCTAACTTCCTGCCACTGCGCATCTGTCTCTAACTGGTAGGCACCCCAGATAGTTGTCGTCGTCGGCGTGATCATGCCATTCATGATTTCTTTCACGCTCAGCAAAGGCTGGCGCTCATCCGTATGCGCGAGGCTCACGTTCAAACCGAGCAGGCTAAAGAGACTGACCGCAATAATCGTAACTTTCTTGTTCATCTCTCATCACTCCAATAGCGTTTTCTACCGCCTAACAGTTTTGCTCATCATGGCATGAACACATGCCTCACGTTAATGCGCTGCATCAACAATTCACGACACAAAAAAGCCGACTCTAATTAAGAGCCGGCCTTTTTGTAAAGCGTGAGCTGCTAGTTCGCTTCTCTTTCTTCTTTTTCTTCCAATCTAGCCCCTGCCAATATTCCAGGCAAGGCGTAGTTGCCCTCGTGGCAGGCGTACTCGTATATCTTGTCCTCAACGGCATTCATCGGAAGCTCTCCCTTCCATGCTGTTGCATAGACCTTCGGATCTTCAACGGTAAATTGATACAAGAGGGTCTCATCTGCTACGCGAGTAAACCGTTCGGTAACCTTCGCGTCTGGTGATAAGAAGAAGTAATGGCGAAGCGCGCCTCGAAAACTCTGCTGTGGGTGATAGTTCGTTGTTTCCACTACCAGAGTATCCCCTTCGTAGTAACCAATCGAATCGCCCAGCCACTTCGGAATATTTGAATGCTCATCTCCGCGCATCCGAATGATGCGAGCATCATGGTTCATCTCGGCCATGATCATCACATAGTCTTCAGTCTGCACGATTTGGCTGTGATTGTTATACAAAACGGGCAACATCGGCGG
>Ga0307985_10000389_pt1 | contig 26293 bp, 37 predicted proteins | sample EllFjometageno80_FD_203155 | JGI IMG/M metagenome (GOLD analysis project Ga0307985, IMG submission 203155) | Marine microbial communities from Ellis Fjord, Antarctic Ocean - #80 | ecosystem: Environmental > Aquatic > Marine > Unclassified | place: Southern Ocean | collected 2014-10-09 | reverse complement strand
AGAATATACTTTGATAATAATTAAAGAACTACTTTATAGTCCTTATGAACCATTAAGTAGTTCTTTAGTTTATAACTTAAAGTAAATAGTAAAGTGTCTTAAGGCTCTTAAGTATACCTAAGACACTGTAGTAAAGACCTATTTGGGTCATAATAGATAATCTTAAGCAAGGAAGTAATTATGTCAGTATTAACAGGTTCAGTAGCATTTGCAAATTTAGACGAGCATGAGATGTATCAGGGTCAGAGCACAGGTAAGTTTTCCGTAGTGCTTACGCTTGATGCGCCTAATGCATCATTATTAACCGATGCAGGCGTTAAGCTGCGAGACTATGAAGGTAGTCAACAGCGAAAGTTTGCCAGTAAGTTTCCTATCGACATTGTAGATATGGATGGAGAGCCATGTAAGGAACGTATCACACGAGGCTCACTAGTGCGTGTACAGTACACACTAGGCCAAGAGCACCCAGTGCATGGTGTAAGCCCTTACTTGGATAAGATTCGTGTCCTAGAGCTTGCTAGTTCAAATGACGACGACTTCTAACCAAGCTGTCTAAGGACGCTTAAGTTAACCCCTAGCCCTACTATTACTTTAGAGGCTAGGGCCCTTACACAGGCTTACAGGAGCTTACAGAGCATGTATCCCACAGATAGAGAAGAGAGTCACTTTGTCCGTCATGAGCCTTGTCCCGAATGTGGGAGCAAGGACAACCTAAGCCGCTATAGTGACAATCATGCCTACTGTATGGGTTGTAATCATTACATCCATGGAGACAATAGCACTATAGCCTATACAAGCAAACCAAAGACAAGGCCATTAGAAATGACAGGCACAATAACAGCAATTCAAGACCGTAGGATTAGTGCCGATGTAGCTAAACGCTATGGCGTCACAGTAGAGCATGATGCAGCTGGAGCAATAAGCAAGCATCATTACCCATATCACAATCAGGAGGGTTCCAAAGTAGTAGGCACAAAGGTGCGATCAGTAGCAGATAAGCAGTTCTATGCGACTGGCGACTTATCACAGGCTGGTCTCTTTGGTCAGCAAGCATTCGCTGCAGGAGGGAAGTACATAACGATTACCGAAGGTGAGCTGGATGCACTGGCAGTCAATGAAATGTTTGATGGTAAATGGCCTGCAGTAAGCATACGCTCTGGTGCAGCATCAGCGGTTAAAGACATTAAGGCTAGCCTAGAATACCTAGAGACATTTGATAATGTGGTAATATGTTTTGATTCAGATGAAGCTGGTGTCAAAGCTGCTCAAGCTGTGCTGCCACTATTCTCACCACGTAAAGCCAAAGTATGTACGTTACCATTGAAAGATGCTGGTGACATGCTCAAGGCTAACAAGGTACGAGAGTTCACACGATGCTGGTGGGATTCTAAAGCATTCAAACCAGAGGGAGTAGTAAGCCTAGGTGATACCGAGGTGTGGGATAAGTTCCTAAAACGTGGCACTGAAGAAGTAACGCCACTACCAGCTAGCTTTGGAAGCCTCAATGCCATGATGAATGGTGGTATAGCAGCTGGAGAAGTCACAGTAATTGGAGCCTTAACGAGCATAGGCAAGAGTACTATGGTATACAACTTAGTTCATGGTATGTATGCTGAATCAGCTAAGAAGATTGGTTGTGTGTTCCTAGAGGCAGACGTAGGTGAGACAGTAGAGAAACTATTATCAGTCTATATGGGAGTCAACATAAGTGATGTGGCTACAGGTGACCGTGATTACAACCTGTATCATGAGAAGTATGATGAGCTATCAAGTAGTGACAAGCTACACATCTTGGATCACCAAGGTGCCTTAGAGTCTGATGAGTTGTTTGCTAAGATGCAGTATCTAGTTAAGGGCTTAGACTGTGACATTATCATCCTAGACCCACTACAGGCAGCAGTCACCTCTAATGAGAATGGAGTCATTGATGCCTTTATGGATAAATGCTTGAAGCTAGCTAAGAATACTGGGGTGAGTATCATAGTCGTTAGTCACATGCGTAAGCCTCACGCTAAGAATGCTCATGACGTAGGTGAGTATGATCTTAAGGGCAGCGGCAGTATTAACCAGATAGCTTTCAATACTATCCTATTGAGCAGAGATAAAATGACGGAGGATGATTATGCACGTAACTGTACTCAGGTGCAGCTAGTTAAGTGTAGACGTACAGGACGTACAGGTGTAGCTGGTTGGTTGTACTATGAGAATAACACCTCAAGGCTAGTGGCTACTCAGGCACCTGAAGTTAAGGCAGCTAATTCACATGAGGACTTTTAAGCGAGGGGTGACCAATGTCAAGACTAATATTCGACATAGAAACCAATGGCCTCACCCCTAGCATAGTCTGGTGTATTGTCACTAAAGACATTGACAGTGGCGCTGTAGAGACCTATGTGCAAGGTGAGTGGCCTAAGTTCAATAAAGCAATAGAAGCTGCAGACGAGGTTATAGGACATAACATAATTGGCTACGACATTCCAGTGTGTGAGCGTCTACTAGGTACTGACTTCAGCACCTGTAAGATCACAGACACCTTGGTCATGTCTAGGCTGGCTAACCCACAACGGGAAGGTCATTCACTAAAGTGGTGGGGAGAACAACTTGGGTATCCAAAAGGTAGTTACGAAGATTGGTCATGGTATACTGTGGAAATGCGGGATTACTGTGAGCAAGACGTTAATGTTAATGAACAGGTATACAGGAGAGTCTTATCCGAGCTGGATAGCTTTGGAGATCAGAGTATACTTCTGGAGCATTCAGTACAAAGTATCATACAAAAGCAAATAAGAAACGGCTGGCTCTTGGATGTCCCAAAGGCTAGAGATTTAGTAGCACAACTTAAGGAAAAATCATATGATCTTGAAGAAATTGTCCAACAAGTTTTTCTTCCTCTACCTACGTACATTAAGGAGATTGTTCCCAAGCTTAAGAAAGACGGCTCGACAAGCATCGTCGGACTCAAGTTCCTCGGCGAAAGATGGGGAGAAGTAGGTGGCCCATTTAGTAGGATTGATTGGCCTGTGTTTAATCTTGGCAGCCGTCAGCAGATAGGTCGCTATCTTAAGCACTTCGGCTGGAAGCCTAAGGTATTCACTGAAACTGGTCACGCTATAGTGTCTGAGGATGTTCTTAAGAATGTCAAAGGCATACCTGAGGCAGAGCTAATAGCTTCATATCTATTGGTTGGCAAGCGCATAGCACAGGTGCGTAGTTGGCTGGAGTCTGCTGATGAAGCTACTGAACGTGTGCATGGGTACGTTAATACTAATGGCGCAGTGACAGGCCGTATGACACACAGTAAGCCTAATTTAGCACAGGTTCCCAGCTCAGGTAGCTTATATGGGCCTGAGTGCAGAGGTTGCTGGGTTGTCGCTAAGGGCTATAAGCTTGTTGGGATAGACGCTAGTGGACTTGAGCTGCGAATGTTAGCACACTACATGAATGATCCTAAGTACACAAATGAGATACTTAGTGGTGATATTCATACAGCTAACATGCTAGCGGCAGGACTTAAGACACGTTCAGAAGCAAAGACCTTCGTGTACGCCTACCTATATGGCGCAGGTGACGAGAAGATTGGTTCTATTGTGGGTGGTGGCAGAGCAGCAGGTAAGAGGCTTAAGGCTAGCTTCCTTAAGGCTACACCAGCACTTGCGGATCTTAAGGCTAATGTAGCTGAATCAGCGAGTAAAGGCTACGTAACAGGCTTAGATGGACGTAAGGTGTTCATCAGGTCAGAACACGCTGCACTCAACTCATTGCTTCAGTCAGCTGGTGCTATAATTATGAAACAAGCCTTGATTATTTTGGATAAATATGCTACAATGTATGGGTTAGACTATAAGTTTGTAGGTAATGTTCATGATGAATTTCAGGTGGAGGTGCTAGAGAGTCAAGCAGAGCGGTTTGGTTCTTTAGCGGCTAGCTGTATAGAGGCCGCAGGGATTCACTTCAAGCTTAGGTGCCCACTAGCTGGAGACTATAAGGTAGGCAACAGTTGGGCTGAGACACATTAGGAGAAGTTATGAATACAGAACAACAACTGACAGCAAAACAGATTTCAAACGCTATCTACAATCCGAGGAATAATCTAAGGAATAACTGTAAGCGTATGTGGGTGGATGGTAAGTACATACCTAAAAAACATCCATTGTGGAAGTCTGGTAAGTACAGATCATTCAATGACGCAGCCTTTAGCTCGTTCACTAATTATAGCCAATCAACTGAAGGTGATGTTTACATTATCACCAATTACGCATGGCCTGAGTGGATTAAGGTAGGTAAAGCTGTTGACGCTGCTGACCGCCTTAAGAGTTATCAGACAAGTGACCCACATCGAGCTTATTCCTTGCGTTATAGTGTTAGTGTAGACAACCGACACACTTCTGAGGTAAAGGCACACAAGGTACTTGAGCTAATCAGTGATGACCGTAGGAATGAATGGTTTAAGATTGACTTGGCTAAAGCTATAGACTGTTTAGGAGACTTAGATGGGTAAGCAAGAGAAGAACAACAAAGGCAGGCCCTTTGACATATGCTTTGTTGATGCTGACAGCCTAATATATCGTATAGCACTTAAGACTGACATTAGCTTGTCCAAAGCCACTGAGTACTACGACAAAGCAATAGAGGACATTGAGTGGGCTACAGTAGCTACAGAGGTTAAGGTAGCACTCAAGGGTGTTGGTAACTTCCGCTATGATATTGCTGAGGACTACAAAGGTAGCCGAAGTGCTAAGCCAGTGGACGAGGCACTCATCGAAAGACGTAAAGACCTCAACGAGTATGCCTATGGGCTTGGTCACTTCCAGTCAGACAACTGTGAGGCTGATGATGTGGTATCCATATGGGCACAGGAAGCTTTGGATGCTGGTGTTAACTTTGTTATAGCACATATAGATAAAGACATTGACATGGTAGAAGGTTGGCATTACAACTTCACCAAAGAAACTCTTTACTATATTGATGCTGATGAAGGGTGGTACAAGATGTGCCTACAGATGCTCACTGGGGACTCTACGGACAACATACAAGGCTTACGTGGCATTGGCCCTAAGACAGCACAGAAGCTACTTGCTGATGTGCCTAAGGCTGATATGATAGCCAAGGTGCAGGAGGTGTGGCAAGAGCATCATCCAGAGGATTGGGAGTCTAAGCTTGAGGTATGTTGGAATTTGATCTACATGCGTCGCAACTGGAATAGTTTCCATCAGTTGACTATAGAGCAGGAGTTACTTAATGACACCCAAGCCTAAGTTTCGCTCAGGTCTAGAGAGTGCCTTTAGTGCAGCAGTAGGCACCAAAGACTTTGCTTATGAACCTGCAAGGATTCCTTACATAATACGCAAGAAGTACGTACCAGACTTCATATGTCAACGTACAGGAGCTATGATTGAAACAAAGGGATTCTTCAGAGTTGGGGATACACAAAAGTATAAGGCTATACGTGATGAGATCAACAGGCCACTTATCTTTGTGTTTACTGATTCACGTAAGCGTCTACGTAAGGGATCTAAGATGAATCTGGCACAGTGGTGTGAGAAGGAGAACCTAGCACACTTTACTATGAAGTCTATACCTGAGCTGCTAGAGCATCTAGCCACATTACCAGCCTTAGGCAAGGAGAGAGCTAATGAGTAGTACCTTTGAAGAGATTAGAGAACAAATACTAAATAACTATGATGTGGACTTCTTATGTGAGTTGCTCGGGATTACCAGTGAGTCTCTAGTGGATAGGTATGAGGACATGATCATGAAAAATCTCAACCTATTCCAAGAAGAGGAGGACACCAAAGATGATTAATGCAGACACACACAGCGCACTTAAGACGCAAGTAGCAGGAGACCACTATACTAACATGAAGCAGCAGCCTCTTGAGAAGACTTATATACAGTATGGTTACGAAGGTGTCAAGCACTCCATCTATACCAAGGTAGATAAGTATCTCACTAGAGACAAAGGTACGGATAGGGTTGACCTAGAGAAAGCTATACACTGCCTACAGTTGCAGTTAGAGTTTTATGATAGATCTGCTATTTCTGAAGAACTATATAATGATCGTTTAGAGCCAACATTTAGCCCTACGAAACCAATAGATGGGAATAAGTGATATGAATAAGCTAAGCGAGATGCTAAGGCGACATGAGGGTGTGGAGACTCATGCGTATGTGGACACTGTGGGTAAGGTTACTATAGGTGTGGGACGTAATATAGACGTTAATGGAGGCATGGGACTGTCTGATACAGAAATTAAATATCTGCTTAGTAATGACATTAGCAGGGTTGAGCTTGAACTGTACAACACCTTTGACTGGTTTGATGATCTTGGTGAAGCTAGGGGAGATGCTATGGTTGATATATGTTTCAACTTAGGTCTGCCTAGACTTCTAAAGTTTAAGAAGGCTCTAGCGGCTATGGATGCTGAGGACTACGATACTGCAGCCTATGAGTTCCTTAACTCACGATGGGCTGATCAGGTAGGCAATAGAGCCATTGAGTTAGCAGAGATGATAAGGTCTGGGAGCTATGATGATGACACCTGAAGAACTAGAGGATTATGTGGAAGGTATGGGGTGTCTTGATGGTGCTTGGAATGCTGATGAGTGTGCCTGTGTAGGCGTGGACTGGACACCCAAAGAAGTATATGAGCTAAGGGCTGAGGTAGCTAGACTTAATAAGATAATAGGAGAACTAAAGACATGATGAACATTAAGCTATACACAGGTGACTCGTGTCCAGCATGTAGTTCACTCAAGCGTAGGTTAGCTAAGTTAGAGCTAAGCACTTATGAGGAGTGTGACGTAGGTGACTCTGATATGCTTATGGAGCTTAAGGCTCTAGGGTTGCGAAGTATACCAGTGCTGGCTGCGTATAATAACAATGGTGTCATGATGGATACTATGGTAGGCAATGTGGCTAGTGATGCTTACCTAGAGGAGTTCTTTAACACATGGCAATCATAGAGCACTTAGAGCAGATCATGAGCGGCTTTGACTGTGACATGAATACAGCAATGCAGTTGTACAAGCGTGGAACATTTTGGGAAGATACTTGAGATGTTTGCTCATAATATTAGTCAAAACAGCCTTAAACAGCTCATTTGTACAGTATTATAGTCAAAGCTAGATCACTAAAGTGCATAAAAATGTGTACATTGTACACTAAATAGCGCGTTAAAGTGTAGCTCAAGGTTTACATTGTACACTATAGGCTACACTAAAGCGGTTTAAGTAACATCTGTAAAGCAATTTGTACACTGGAGATTGAACAATGAATAACCAATGTGACGGATGTCAACGTGGTATCCCTGTAGTCAATGGTGTACATAAGGACGAGCAAGGCTTTGGTATGGGATGTAGTCGAGCTAGGTATACAGAGGATGAGGCATATACACAAGAGATGCTAATGAAAGATGCAACAGCTTCTATGTCTGATGAACTCAACCTAATGCAGGAAGCTCTGTTTGGTATGGGTAAATGTGTAATGATTAATTGTTCTGATGGTTTTAGATTTGTACCTTACGAGGAATGGCATAAGGAGAGTGAAGATGAGTAACGATGAGCTAGAATCTGCCCTACGTATTACACATGGTAATGTTATGGAATTAAAGAAGCATGTTGAGATACTAAAGAGGGCAAATATGATCCATAACTTATTAAATATCATGTCACTTGCTCTAGTGTTAAACCTATACATAACGTGGGGTTAGTAAGATGAACTCACTACAATACATAACACAAGAAGGTACAACCGACCTCTTTGTAACAGCAAAGAATACCCCACTATTAGCAGAGATAGTACGTGAGACTGATGCAGGGTATGTTATTTATTTCAATGCTGGAGGTTTTTGTGCATGGCCTAGTTGGATGTTACTTGAGCTAGGTAACAAGTTAGCTGAACTTAATGAGGAGATTGAGGATGAGTAGACTATTACGCAATGCCATACAGACACCAGACGGAACCATATTAGAGTCACGGCATAGGCATGACTACAAGGAATATGAGGATGCTAATGGCTGGGTGTATGTAGTCGATGGTGGGTTGGATTATATTAGGCGTACTGTCAATAAGAATGCACCTGCTACTGACCTAAGCCTTACTGAAGATGTCTTACACAGTATTGCAAGGGAGTTTGTAACTTGGGGAACCTATGGTAAAGCAGGAGATCAACCTCTGTCTCACATAGCTATTGCTGATATGGAGACTGAACATCTTGAGGCTGTACTGGATACACAGAAGAATATGTATCCACAGGTTAGAAGTCTAATGGAAATTGAGCTGGAGTATAGAGAGCATGAGTGAAGCAATAGAAATACTAGATCAGACAGATGGTTCAGCCATAATGACTATGGATGTAGAACCTAAGCAGGTAAAGTCTTTCATAAAGTCTGGGTTAGATTATGTGATTGAGCAGATGAGGATAAACGATGGGTTGGTGCATCTATCAGTCAATGAGTTCAGTAAATCACCGATAGAGATATATTTGTCACCTGAAGAAGCTAACGCACTGTTTCACTTTGGTGTCATAGGTGCACTAAGGAGTGGGATGGATGAGCAGAACAAAGAGGAAACCAAAGACAGGCGCTAAAGCAGTGGATAGGAGCTGTAGTAACAATGGCTCTTGTGATTATTGTTTAGGCAGTAAGATGCACAAGCACAACAAAAAACTAATTAAACAAGATAGAGAGAATATATATGAAACTGAATCTAAAGCCTTGCCAGATGGAACAAATCACAGTAACTCACTTAGATCAACTGCATCATGAGCTTAAGTCAGAACTTATCTCCAATGATATGGAGCCTTATCTAGATGCCTCTGAGGTGGTAGACCTTACACGCTCTATCATTGCCATTGAAGTTATTATGCGAGACTTAATGTTTGAGGATGCTTACTTTATATGGAAGCTAGAGAATGGAGTAGAGCTATGAGCGCTGGCCCACAGACACGCCTTAGCCAAGAGGTACATGCAACTAAGTATCGTATGCAGGGTGAGTCATTTAAGGAAGCACAGAATAGATTTGCTAGTACCTTAGCGGATGGTGAGGAACACTTCTATAAGCTACGTGACATATTACTGGAGCAAAGGTTCATGGGTGGCGGTCGTACACAGTTAGCCATTGGGTCACCTACGGCTACCACAGCATTCAATTGTTTCGTTAGCTCACCTATAGAAGATGACTTTAACTCAATCATGGATGGCGCCAAGGAAGCTGGTAAGACAATGCGTAAGGGTGGAGGCATAGGCTACGACTTCTCACGATTGCGTCCTAAGGGCAGCCTGATTGTAAGCTTAGGATCACAGGCTAGTGGCCCTATTAGCTTCATGCGTATCTTTGACAGCCTGTGTAAGACTGTAAGCAGCGCAGGGCATCGTAGGGGCGCACAGATGGGTGTCCTGCGTGTAGACCATCCAGACATTGAAGAGTTCATACATGCTAAGCAAAACTCAACTGAGCTTACAGCCTTTAATATCTCCTTAGGCATCACTGATGAGTTCATGCGTTGTGTCATTGATAAGAAGATGTTTGATCTAGTGTTCGAGGGAAGGGTATACAAGCAGATCTTTGCTCCAGCATTGTGGGAGATGATCATGCGTAGCACATGGGACTGGGCAGAACCTGGGGTTTTGTTTATTGATCGTATTAACGAGATGAATAACCTATACTACTGTGAGACTATTGAAGCAACTAACCCATGCGGTGAGCAGCCTTTGCCTCCTAATGGCGCCTGCTTGCTTGGTAGCTACAATCTAGTGAAGTACATTGACTTTGATGATGAAGGAACCAGATCATTTAACTTTGCACAGCTAATGCAGGACATCCCTGTAGTGACTAGAGCAATGGATAACATACATGATAACACTGTGTTTCCGCTTGAGAAGCAGGCTGAGGAGAGCAGAGACAAGCGTAGGATGGGGTTGGGTGTCACAGGTTTAGCTAATGCTATAGAGGCACTAGGCTTCTCTTATGGTAGCCCTAAGTTTCTAGAAGTAGCAGAGGACATCTTTAAGGTTATTCGTGATGAAACATATCGCACCTCAGTAGCCTTAGCTAAAGAGAAGGGTGCATTTCCAGCATTAGAGATTGATAAGTATTTGAAAGGTAATTTCATTAAGACATTACCAAAGACAGTTAGAGCAGGAATCAGGAAGTATGGAATACGTAATAGCCATTTGCTTAGCTTTGCTCCTACGGGCACTATTAGTCTCACGGCAGACAATGTTAGCGGTGGTGTTGAGCCTGTGTTTAGTTATGGCTACGATAGAACTATTCAGACCGAGAATGGGCCTATTGTGGAAGAAGTAATGGATTATGCTTATCGTACTTGGGGTGTCCGAGGTAAGAAAGCTAATGACTGTACTGCTGATGAACACCTAGCTGTACTAGCGTTAAGCTCGCAATACGTAGACTCTGCAGTAAGCAAGACTATCAACTGCTCACCTGAGATGCCGTGGGAGGACTTTAAGTCAATCTACGTTAAGGCTTGGGAGCAAGGCTGCAAGGGGTGTACCACGTTCAACTCAGGTGGCAAACGCTTTGGTATCCTCAACGATAAACCAGAGGAGGAGCTTAAGGCTGAGGATAAGGCAGCACCTGAGGAGGCAGCACAGGCATGTTATATTGACTTTGAGACTGGACAGAAGGAATGCTCTTAGGTATAACATAAGGTAAAACGACAAAAGGCCCCAAGGTGTTAACCAAGGGGCCTTTTTTATGCCTAAGATTTATATGTCAGGTAGTAGAGTTTCTACATCTACATCATCATTCTGCAATGCCGTACCATAGCCAGCAAATAGGCTACCTTTACCTGCAGCTTTAGCATTACGTATACGTTCAGCATTAATACCTTGGCGAGTAGGCTTAGCATCCCTTAGCTTCTCTAGGTCATTAGCAACCAGCGTGTTATCTAGTTTGCCTTTACTCTTACCAGTGGCTCTACTACCAAAGCTTCTAGTAGTGTTGCTTGGGTTGAGTATGTTGAAAGAGATAGGAGGTGTCATAGTAATCTCACGTACAGGTAAAGCATCATCAAGCATCTTACCTAGTATAGGCATATTCTCCAAGAAGTTATGCTCATCTGAGATGTAAGACGTTACACCACCCTTAGCTTTCATGTTCGTAAGACGGTTAATACCACCTTCCACTATAGCGCGACCAGAACCACTTTGAGTAAACCAAAGACCATTGGCTTCCACATCAGCTGCACTCTTGCTTCGCATGTTAACATTGTAGACACGATCACCATTAGGCTTTAATCTAGTCAACTCATTATATAAATCAACATCAGTAAGTGGCTCTTTGCCTAACTTTCCTGTCTTGACAGCCTTACGCGCTTTAGTGGCCTGAGCTATAGTACTACCACTAGCTCTAGCTGAATCATAAGCTTCCTGCTGAGCAGCCACAACAGCATTCTTCCTCTTAAGATTCTTAGCTGCTGCGTGGCTATCACGTAATGGCTCATTAAGCTTGCTACGGTAGACTGAAGAGGCATGGTCGCCACCAGAGCCTTGTGGCTTCTTAACCACCAAGAACGCACCATTAGCTTGCTCAGGGCTCATGCCCCATACATCCATCACATGATCAAAGGCTTGCTCATTAACCTCGTCAGGGACGTTTATGGCCCTCTCAGGCCCCTTGTCACGAGCACCTGTCTTCTTACGAAAACTTACGTTCTGTACATGCTTAACGGCAGCTAAGTATTGACTCTTATCAACTGGCATGATACCACCAAAGGTAGATGCTTCAAAGATCCTATCATAGTCTGGTGACACAGGGCCTTGACGACCAGCTTGCTCAGCTGTATAACGCATGAAGATTGCTTGTGCAGTAGCCATTTGGAATGATCTAGTCTGCTCTAGTGACGTAGGCTTACCAGCTGCTCTAGCTTCTGCCATCTCAGTGGCTGCATTATCTAAGTGTTTAGCTATTAACTTCTGACCTGCTTGGTTAACACCTTGCTCCTGCCAAAGTGCTCTAGCTTGTGGTACAGTGTAAGTAGCTAACGCTTTAGCAGACTCCTGTACTCCCCACTTAGCAAAACTAGTAATCTTGAGAGATAAAGCTAATGCTCCTTCACCATCAGCTGGTAATTTCTTAACCATCTTATCTAGGAAATTAGGTACAGCTCCTGTAACCTTAGCTACTTTCTTAGCTATAGGCCCTTTACCTCTTGGCTTAGTGAGTAGGTCATGTGCGCCTTTAGCAATACGACCAGTGACAGTAGTAGTACCAGCGTCAGCTAAGAGGCTCACACCTGTAATGGCTTGGTTGAATAAACTCTCAGCTAGTGTGTTAGCTTTAGACGCATCATCAATACCATAGAAGTTAGGTATGTAGTTACTTGGGCTGGAGAGTATAGCACCTGCAGCAGCCTTAGCTCTCTTACCCTTCTCAGGGCCTTTAGCTTTGGCTGCTAGCTTAGCTGTCTTACCTAAGGCACCAGCGTATGGAACAACACCTAACATCTCAACACCAGCCATAATGTTTGCAGCGGAATCAGGATTCTTTTGCATCCACTCAGCAGCACCTGTCTTATCCATGGCAGTGGTGAGTCCTGAGCCTATGGCTTCCCCTACTGGCTCTGTGATAGCATCAGGTGTACCAAAGTCAAAGGCACCTCCCACTACATCATTGAGCGCACCACCCATGGTGCCAAAGCGCCTCCATGTTGCCTCACCAAAACCTAGCTCACCTGCGCCCTCTTTCCTGTTTAGTTCATCAAGATCAAGACCCCTTTGGGTTAGGGCCTCACCTGTCTTGCTCCACTCTTCTGTGTCAAACAATCCCATAGCTAGCCTCTACTTGTCAGTGCCAAACATCTGCACATTGAAATCATTTAAGATCTGCTCACGTTGTTCTTCAGTTGCATCAGCCATAACATCTTCTATGACGTTAGTAACTGCAAGTAACATAGCCTTACTGTTACCCTTGAAGTCTCTCTTCTGGAAAGCAATGATCTTATTAACATGCTTCATGCTAGTACTTGCTGCTGCTAGGAAAGAAGGAACACCAAACACTAAGGCGCCCATAGTGAGTGACTCAGCTACAGCGCCTCCAGTGACAAGACCACCTACAGCGCCTACTCCAGTACCCAGCTGAAGTATGGAAGAGAACTCTCGTCCTCTGATTGCTAGCTCACCAATATTACTCTTTGGTTTACCCGTGGCTTCAATCATAGTATTCATTAACTGCTTAACACTCTTATAATCAGAGCCCATAATGAAAGCTAATTTATTATTCTTAGAAGCATTTAAGTATTTAGCAGCCAGTCCTTTATGAGTATTTATATCAAAGCTTTCTTCACCTATGTCCTTCATGACTTTCTTTAAGTAGCCATTACGGATTGTTGCTTTAACTTCTGCAGCACTACCAAAGTGTACAGTACTTCCACCTATAAGCTTAAATGCTTCATCTATACTCTTAAACATAGCTCTAGTAGAATCTAAGCCACCTTCAGATACAAGAACAGAACCAATGGAGGTGAAGGATTCTTTGTTGCCTGTAATCATCATGTTTTTATTAATGATAGGCAATAGAGTCTGTAGTCCTGTTGCATACTCTTTGTTTAACTGTTTGTAAGCATTGGCTGCTACTGTGTCTACACCAGTTAATGTTCGCGCTACGGCATCATTTACAAGAGTACTTAGCTCGCCTAACTGCTGAGCAGCACTATCGTTGAACTGTGGAGACTGTGGATCTGATATGGCACGTAGACGAGCTCTGAATGTCTTAGCTAAGTTAATAACTGACTTAGAGCTAGTTGTAGGGCCACCAAAGTTATCCAAGTCACCTAAGAACTCATCCACTATCTTACGAGCTTCAGGGTTCATAGTTGACTTTACTGGGTCACCATGTTTCTTAATGAATCCTTCAAAGGCACCACGTACATGAACTAAAGGCGCTTGACGACCAGCCAGTGAAGCAAGGATACGATTCTCCCCTGCTTCAAAAGATTCACCTAGGGCTTGCTTACCTGCTAGTATAATGCCATGTACAGAAGCACCTAACTCTTCCTCAGCAAGACCTTCCATCTTACCTGAGTTAGACATTAACTGTTCAAAAGAATCATTGACAACGACGCTTACCTTCTTAGCATTACCTTCCATTGTTATAGAGGAAAGCATACCCATGTTAGCTAGCTTCTCTTTGAAGATCTGCCAGCCTGTAGCGTTACCTGTCTGGAAAGGAGTTAAGGTTGCATTACCCTCTGATAACAACTTCTGTGAGGCTGCTATGGATTCAGGTGAGCCTGCTGAGGACACTACATCCTGTAACCCAGCATCTTGTATGAAAGCATCAGCCGCTTGTTGTGGCGTTAAGCCTTTGGTCATCTTTGACTTCATGTAAGTTGCAAAAGGTTTGATGTACTTACCAGCACCTAAGGTAGCTATGTCAAAGCCTAATGAGATAGCAGCTTCTTTACCAGCCTCAGCAAAGTCAAGCTCTTGACCATTCAAATGATCAGAGAGTAGTGAGCCACCACTAGATCCCAAAGCGCCACCAAAGATACCACCAGCAGTCATACCCGGAGGGCCTCCCGGAATACCAGCTATTGTACCTAGGACAGCGCCCGCTATACCTGCTGGAATCTCAGCATTCTCAGACATCCAATCTAATGCTTGCTCAGAGAAAGGTTGTAACTCAGGGGCCCACTCATTCCACTCTTCTTTAGTGGCTATGCCTCTTTCTATGGTTAAGTCACGTATTTCATCACGGGTAGCATCATCGGGTACACCCTCCACTACATTGCTATTAGGTAATACTTGTTGATAACCCATATTATTTAGTCCATTGTATTGTCTGTGGTTTTGCAGCGGGTGTGACTGTAGTGCCATTAGCAGGTTGTGCTGTAAGCTCGATAGACTGATCTAATGCAAACTTGTGATAGCTAGAACCGTCAGAGTTACTGCCTAATAAGAACTGTTCACGTTCTAAGCGGGACTCAAAGATTTCAATGTAACGCTCTACAATAGCTCTGTTAGCTCCTGTACCCTTGTCTAAGGCTACTTGAACCTCTAGGGCTGCCTTACGTTCACCATCTGACAACTGACCGCCTAGTAGCGTTTTAAGGCTTGATAGCATCATTGTCTTGGAGATAGTATCTAACTCAGAAACACTAGTAGGTGTGGCACCAAAGAAGTCAGTGAAACCTTTAGCAGCAGTTACCTTAATACCGCCAGTGTCTACCTGCTTAAGCAACTCACCCATACGTCTAGCGTCTTTGAGGTTTGTTGTGGTCTTGCCTATACTTCTAGCTGCGTCTGCTTGGTGTGCATAAAACTTCTTAGATTGCTGCTCACCCTCAAATATAGCCTGATTCTCTTTAATACGCATCTCTACTGTCATGCCTGATGAATCTGTTGGTTGTAAGTTTTGATCATCGTATGCAGGAGCATCACCAATAGGAGTATAAGTGTTTGTAGTGCCACCAGTGAACTTATTACGGCTCTCAGTCAACACATAACGATTACCATTCTTATCTACATAAGCACCACCACTAGCAAATGACCAACCTTCTTTAGATCCATCACCACCATTAGCTTTCTTGTTCATAGCGCTAACTTGTGTAAGACCTTCACTGTACTCTTCCGCTGTAGCATTGTTTGACTTCAATCGAAAGGCTAGCTCAGGGTTGAACTCTGATAAGTCGTCACCAATAGTAGCTGCTCTGCTTTGGAGTGCTGCACTATCTGCAGTGTCTTTAGCTTGCTGCTTCTCTCTAACTTCAGAAGCTTGTCCTATCTGAAGCATCTGTAAAGCTGCTGCTGGATAAGTCTCTTGTAAGCCCTTAGACATTTCAAACTGAGCTGCTGAGTCATTACTCTGTACAGCACCCATGAAGCTTGCACGTTGTGCTTGCCGTTCAGCTTCCTTAGCTTCTAAATCCTCGCGACCATTACCATCGCCCATAGAGCCACCTAAGGCACGACCTAAGGAGGAACCTAAGAAGCTAATTGCCCTAGCTTTAGCTGGATCACGAGCACCTTGGGCTGCCTGTGTCATTAGTTGTGCCTGTAGATCACCAGAGCGTTTGTTACGCTTAGCAAGTATATCCTCTACTGATGGGCCTTGTGTAAATAAACCTGTTTGTGTTGCCATTGTCTTATATCTCTCTATGTTAGCCTTAATCGAACAAACCTGATAACCAGTCACCACCACCTTCAGTACCTAAGAATGAAGATCCTAATGAAGTAAGCCCAGATAACCAAGGGTTAGGTTGGTAGTTAGCTTCATTAGCCTGTGCCTGTGAAAGCATACGTGATGTATCATTCTGGAATCGACCCAACTCATAGTTCTGGTTTAGAGCTTGCTGCTGTTGTCCTATACCCGCTAGAGACATAGGTACGCCAGCTAACTGCTGTTCTAGATTAGCACCACCGAAGCCAGCATTTAACATGCCTTGTCCACTGCCCATTAGGTTAGCAAACTGTTGCTGCTGTGCACCTTGGTTGAGTCCAAACTGTGACATATCTAAGCCAGCACGTTGCAACTCTTGACCAAAGGCATCATTAGTGGACTGTGCTGATAACTGAGCTAGTGCTTGAGACTGTGCTTGGTTCATACCAAAGGCATCTGGTTGTACCATACCAGACCCAGCGCCTACACCTTCTCCAGCTAACCTAAGACCTAAGCGACCTGAGCCAAACATAGCTTCGTTACCTTGAGCACGTTGCTGTGCAAAGGCAGGCTCTAGTAAAGCTGAACGCTCATCAAACAAGCTTTGTGCTCTACCAGAAGGATCAAAGTTAGCATTGAACTGGTCAGGAGCCTGCTGTGCTTGTACACCAGCTTGTCCTAAGAGTCCAGTACCATCACCTACGAGTCCTGAGAGTCCTGCAAAGTCTTCACCAAGTGATGTGGATAAGCCACTCTCGTCTAGTACTGAAGTGCCTGAGCCTGATCTAAAGGTGATAGGCTTGAATGTGCCTGTACCTGCGTTACCTGTTGGGATAGCTGCCCCTGTGCCTGTAGCCATAGTGCCTACTCCTCCTGCGTTATGTGCAAATAATGAGCCATTGCCACCTGTGTTACCATTAGATACTGGAGGTAAGCCCTGTGATGCTCTTTGTGCGTTATGTGCTGTTAGTTGTTGATCATTCATTGCTGCGGGCAACTGCTCATTCATTTGAGGCTGACGAGCCATTTGTACTTTCTGTGCTGGTGATAGTTTATCCCATGCTGCCCGTTGTGCATCTGGCAAGGCTGCTGATGCATCATAATTAGCTTGAGCTCTATCATTCATACCATATCTAGTTTGATCTACAAAGGATTGTCCTATGCTTTTAGCTGCTGAGCCTACAGGATTTAGGAAGCTAGCTAACCAACCTCTACCTGTAGATGGCCCTTGTGGACTAAAGTTCTGTCCAGCCACAGCAGCCTGAGCACGTGTAAGAGCCTGTTGCTGCGCTAGTTGTCTAGGGTCAGCCTGTGTGGATATATCTCGTACAGGTACTCTATTGTTGTTATTGTTTTGATTACCATTACCTGCACCAGCATTCCTAGCGGCTTGTCTGTTATTAGTAGTAGCTGCATTACCAAATCCATCATCTACTCTAGGCATTAGGCTGTCCTCTCGTCTATTGTTACTTTAATGTTTAACATATCTATATTACCTAAGCTGTGCGTTTCCAAAAGTACACTACGATGTAGGGCTGTAGGTTGTTATGTGATGCTCCTCCACCTGTAGATCCTGTGGTACTTACTGTGTTGTTAACTGTACCATAAGTAGTACTTGATGTAGTACTGCCATTGTCTGTCTTATATATACCATTAAGCTGCGTACCTGTATGAGTGTGTGAAGGCATCTCATTAGTTGTTAATGTATGCGTCTTAGCACCTCCAGTTTCCTCTACAGTATCAAACTCAGTATCTCCAGAGTTAAGACCTACTAAAGTCTTACCAGAACCAAAGGCTGTCCAAGTACCCATACCTAGAGTAGTGTTTGGATTCGTTGATACTACTGAAGTATAGATAGCACCCACTGGATACACTAGAGCATTAACAGTTGCTGCTGTGATAGCGGTTATAGCTGCTGTAGTAAAGGCTGTAGTAGCTAGTTGCGTAGTGTTAGTACCAGCAGTGGCTGTAGGGGCCGCAGGGACACCTGTGAGCGTAGGTGAAGCTAGAGGAGCCTTAAGAGCATCACTAGCTGTTACTGCAGCCACACCAGCCACTATAGCAGCCTGTGTGAAGGCCGTAGTAGCTATCTGAGTGCTAGTAGTAGCGGTAGCTGCTGTAGGTGCTGCGGGGACTCCTGTGAGCGTAGGTGAGCTAGTGTTAGCTTTAGTAGCCACTGCAGTAGCAATAGCTGTGTATTCATCATCTATCTCAGTACCACTTAGGGTCTTTAAAGGGTTGCCAGTGGTTAGGGCATCTTTAGTTGCAAAGTTAGTTGCTTTGATATAATTGGACATTAGAGTACCTTACCTTGTTTGGCGTATATTGATAGTTTCTGTAGTGACATAGGTGCACCATTGATTTCAGTGGTAAAACCTATCTGTATAATGTTACCTGCTCCCTGAGTAGGTGCTTGTTGATTATCTATTAAGATTGCACCTGAGTACTCACCTATGCCATACTCAGCTACTCCATACTCATAGACTGTACCAGTGTCAATAGTAAATGTCTGTGAGAAGTAAACTGGTGAATACTCATAGCCAACCTTAAGTGCAAATGTTTGACCAGTGGCACCTACTGTAGTGGCTGATAGCTTCTTAACTATCTTATTCACGTTAGGCATATCTAAGTCGAAGTAGTTGCTGTAGTAAGCCATCTCATACTTAACACCATCATCTTGATAACCAAAGTACTCAGCAATGCCATCAGGCTGTGCTAAGTAGAGTTTAGACTCAAGTGATAGTAGACCAGCTGGTGTGAGTGAAGGCCATACTGTTACCCTAAAGCTACCATCCTCTAGAGTTTGGCGAGTATCAAAACAAAAGGTCTGTTCAGTAGCTGGGAAAGTAATTAAGTAAAAGGCATTAGTTGGAGAGTATACTGACTTAACATTAGCTAAGGATACCTCTGAGTTGAGTGCTTGAATAATATCATCACGTATATTCTTAGAGATGTCCCTCATTGGCTGAGACTTCTCTTGTACTGTACGATTCAATGACCTTACACCAGTGTTACTTAAGAACAATATGTCCTCACCAGTGTTCTGTACTGAGTCTCTAGAGATACAACCTACACCTTGGATGACCTCAACTAGCGTAAGGCTGGAAGTAGTCATACCTAATTGAAAGTTATCACCATCACTGTATATGATAATGTTATCCTTACAAAAGATAATCAAGTAACCGTTGTGTGCACCTAGGGCAACTATCTCATCCATACCCTGCGTGAGTACACTTGAGATGTCTATAGAGCCTGCAGTGCCTGTAGAGAACTTAGCACCATCTAGTACATCAGAGAACCATACTGTAGTTTTGTTAGTTGCAGTGTCTGCAGTCCACAGACGACCATAGCCAGCTAAGACTGTGTTAGCCTTTTGCCAACCAGCTGTTGCGTGTGAATGTGAAGCGTAGGCTACAAACTCATTAGCAGTTGTCTCATTAGTATAGATTAGAGGCTCATAGCCACGTTGGTAAAAGTAATGATGATCATTAAGTGTAGCTGTCTGCCAGTTACCCTCAGTGATAGTATCTGTAGTCGTGGGGACTAGAGTAGTAAGATCAGGTATATCACGGTAGAATGTATCTGCTGACCATGACATAAGGATGTCTGTACCAGTGATGTCCTTGAAGTTACTCAGGCCAGTCAGAGCTATGCCTACGTTATCATCAGCTACAGTGTCCACTGACGCACTACGCGTAACCCAGCCCTTACGTGCACCTAAGCGACCATACTTATCTATAACGCAGTTGTCCGCGTGTAAAGCAAAGCCTTCCTGCAGTGTTACACCAGACTCTTGAGTGTTTAAACCAAAGAATGCTGGTGCTGCGATAGAGGCTGCTAGTAATTGCTTAGCCATCCTATGGTGCCTCCCAGATTAGTTCCTCAGGGTGCTTGCTTGCATCAATTGCTATAGCATCCGACAAGTAGTTAGACGCAAGTGCCTTAGCGGACACTGCTGACATACCACCATCCTCACCACGCTCCTCAAGGGCCATAGCATAAGCTAGGGCTTGCACAGGTAAGAATGGAACCTTAACTGTATCATCATCATTAAGGATGTCTGGTGATCTCTTGATTACATTAAAGTATAACTGATAAACACCATTAGGTATTGGATACAGGTCTACTTGGGTATCACCAGCCACACTAAGTCCATTGAAGACATAGTAATTAGGTGACCCTTGTGCTGGATCATTGTTGAGGAATACATTGTTGAACCAGCTAGGTGTCTTGTAGGACATAAAGTGATTACCAGTGTTATTGATTACATCAAGCACTGAAGACTTATCACCAAAGTCCGTGAGTACATAGTTGAATACATCAGCCTGAGTATCCACTGTCATAGTCTCACGTAGGTTAGACCAGTTCCAAGCTGACTCAACCATCTCTATAGCATCACGTACAAAGATACCCATGAGCTTAGAGTAGCTATTCTCACTGATGGAATCCACTTCACGCTCACGTAGGCGTATGAGTAGATTGTTTACTAATTGTTTATATGTTTTCATCTATAGTTACTCTATTAGTTTTTCCAAGTCTTCACTGCTTTCTCTACGCTACGCCCTACGACATAACCACCTAGTCCAATCTCAATCAATGTCCACAAGTGTGTGTAATCTTCAGGAGTCATGTTAGGTGAGGAGAAGCCTAAGAACTTAGCTACCACAATACCTACAAAGGTAAGCATAGTGATTGGTCTCCAGTTAGCAGCCAGCCAGTGTTCACTTGAAGCCTCTGAGTTAATAATCTTAGCTTGTCCTTCAAACAACTTCTGATTGTACTGAGTAGCACTATCCACCGCAGCAGCCTGAAGGTGCAAGAGGTTAAACTTCTGTTCTAACTTCTCCTCTTCAGATGTGTGCAGGTTGTCTATAAGGTCTGCGGCTGGCTTAAAGATGTCTGTGACTAAACTCAATACGTTAAAGACACTCATGTTAACCTCTCATCATAAAGGCTGCACCTGTCACCAGAGCAGCTATTAGTAATCGTACAAACCATTCATTAGCACCACTGGTCTTAGCAGCTAAGGCTAACTTGATGGCGTGATCATCTATCTCTTCACTGTGCTTATTCAGCCTACTGTCTTGTGTGTTGTTGTGTGCCAGTAGACCTTCAATCTTAGTGTCTATAGCAACTAGCTTAACCATAGCATCTGCTAGTTTATCTAGCTTGGCTTCTAGTCTATCAAAGCGTAAGTCAGCATCCATGTTATTCATTCCTTGCTTATGGTGTAGTTACAATTGCTAATCGTGCATCAGTACGGGCTTGAGTTACATCGGCTGGCACTGCTACACCTGATTCGGTAAAGCGTGTGACGTACCAATCTGTTGAGGCTAGGTAGGCTAGTGAGTCACCATTGATTACTGCTTGAGCATTAGCTGCTATCTCAGCATCAGTGAACTCAGGAGCAGGAGTGTTACCTTCTGCTATCCATTCCTGATACTCACTACTATAAATTGAGATACTTGCGCCATTAGATATTTTGGTTACGTTGTCGCCTACTGCGTTTAATTTATACATTACAGCTCGTCCTCTATTGTAATAGTCGCAGATGAAGAGGTACCATATAAAATATATGGTCGACCGCTCACAAATGATTGTGATGTATCCACCACTAGTGCACTACCTTTTTGCTTAGTTGACGAGTTAATTCCTGCTGTACTAGTCATAGCAACTGTGTCTGAATAATTTATACCTGAGTAGGTTATGCTATAAGTGTTTGACCTTTTTGTAGTTGCAAATTGTATAAGTGCATTTCCTTGTGAGCTGTGACAAGAGCCTTGTGACATAGAGTGATATGCAACTCCACTGCTTGTAAAAACCTCCAAGTACCGCTGACACAACGCCAACTCTTCACCATAGCTTCGGTGTTCAAAGTCAGTGGCTACGTAGCCTAGTTCAACCTGAACATCTGTGAACTGTGCGCCGTTACCTACTAGCTCAAGTCTTAGGTTTCCACTAGGAGCAGTGATGGTAAAAGGTAATGTTTGGAATGCTATAGCTCCTGTACCAACACGCCCAGTAAGTGTGCCACTGTTAACCTTAGCTGAGACAGTGATTTGCTTACCAGAGATGTGTGGGTCTTCAATGAACTGTAGCAACTTACCAGAGGTGAGAGTCACATCATCAGCGTTCAGTGCTAAAACACTTGACCCACTAGCAGAAACCCAACGGTCGAATCCATAAACACCATCACTTAATGTCCCAGAAGCAAACCCACGTTGGTTGACCATTGTGTTAGTGCCTAGTCGTCCATTAATAATAAGGTTCTTCCTACCACCACTGACACCGATAGCGTTAAGGTCAGCCTTAGTCTGGTCTGCTGTAGCGCCTACCTCAACTGTGCTGAGGGTAGATATGTTTCTTGCGTTAGACATTACACTGCCTCCCAAGCTTGTGTTTCTTCATTCCATGAGTACATTTTATCAATAGTCCCATCATCTGGATAAGGAACTACCTCCACCCAAATACCTAGTGACTCGTCCCAAGAATATGTTTTACCGTCATCTGGCTTAGTCACGGGTGCTTCCCATTGGCAAGTAGCCTCGGATAGCTGCCAAGAAGGGTATGGTTTAACTAGAATAAAAGCATCACGAACCTTGTCATAGGTTGAACCAATGCTAGCATAGTTCTTACGGAAGCTACTATTGTAAGATGTCTGTACCCATAGGAACGAGTCACCTACCTGTCCAGAGTTAATGAAGTCTTGCTCTGCTACGAGAACTTCAGTGACAGTGTTGTTATTTAATTTAGCAAAGTGTGCCATGTTGTTCTCCTATGTTAAGTAGCGAATGATTACGATACCTGAGCCGCCTACGCCTCCGCCTGTAGCTGTACCGCCAGAAGCACCATTACCTGTATTAGCACTTCCTCCAGCAATTCCAGAACCAGATCCACCTGCAGCATAAGTAACAGCCGAACCACTAAAAGAATTAGAAATACCTACTCCACCATTGTGATTCAAATAATAAGCAGGTGAGCCACCAATAGCTCCAGCACCTCCTCCTCCGCCCGCTGTCCAGTAATAGGCAGGAGTTGTATTACTACCTGCATAACCCTCTACTGGGGAGAACCCTCCTTCATTACCTGTTCCAGAAGCACTTCTTGCAGCAGCAGAATACCAACCGCCGCCACCACCTGAGCCTCCATTACCACCAACTGAGCTAACACCTCCTCCATAGCCTCCACCTGTGGCTGTTATAGATGAGAATACTGAATTACCTCCTTTTGATCCATTCCCTGAAGACCCATCTGCTTGTGCTCCACCAGCTCCACCAGCACCTATAGTCACAGTGAGTCCAGTTGGTGCGACAGAAAAACCTGTTGCAGTTCTAAAGCCACCAGCACCTGCACCACCACCAGCATTTGCATTTCCACTAGCAGCACCGCCACCGCCACCTCCTCCTGCAACTACTAGATAATCAACTACACCAATTGTACTAGGGGTGAATGTACCGCTAGATGTAAAAGTGTGAATCGTGTATGCGCCTGATATTGTAATCGTACCTCCAGTAGCGGTGAGTTTATTACTCAGTTGATCCCACTCAGTCCCTGACCATACTTTCATGGATTTAATATGAGTAGTACTATCAAACCACATATCACCAACTGCAGGGCTAGAAGGTGCTGTTGTAGAGGAAGGGATTATAGGCTCAAACCCAGCATCAGCCTCAGTCTTAGTATAGGTACTACTTTTATTATAATGATCAGCCAACGCAAAGGTCTTCAATGCTACAACAGTGACTTCATCATTCAACCCTAGAGCCACTGTGAAGGTGATGCTGTTGCCATTGGTAGCTGTGTAATCACTGGTGTCCGTAAGCAAGATACCATTAACGTATACTTCTACGAAGGTGGCAACGTAAGACAAACCAGTGGCTACCGTCTGCCCTGATGTCGCTAGGAAGGATGTCTTCTCTTGTGCCTTACGACTTAGCTTTGCACTTCTGCCTAAGTAGCTCATTGTTTATTCTCCTACTGGAATCAAAGCCTTTAGCGCATCAGCATCTACAGCAGCGTCCATGCTAACTTGTAAGGCAGCATCGGATACACGGATAGCAGCACGATCAGCTTCGGCTTGTGTAGCTTCTGCTGGGATGGTTGCCTTAATGTCTAGTGGTGCAAAGGCAGCGTTGCGTACCGTCCGTCTGGACTCATGTGCAATTACTTTTGCTTTGGTCATGTTGATTGTAATGCTCATGTTAAGCTCCTATCTTGTGGATTTTGACTAATGTGTATACTGAGTTACCTGATTGGGAAGAGACACCTAAGCCATTATTCGCTCTTGCTGAAGCGAAATAATGCTGTATCTCAAAAGCTGCTGCTGAGGATATAGTTTGTATGGATGCTCCAGTAGTAGTATTACTAACACCCTCAACACTCTCAGCGTAGGCTGCCGTCCCCATTTCCGCAACAGTAGAGGTAGTGGCGTTATATAACCTAGAATTGTTATGGTTAACTTTGTACGCTGGGCAAGTCCATTCTATTAAGTACGTCCCTGCTTGCAAGGTAAACTGGTTAGAAGTAATACTCACAATATTCTGTGGGTCGTCAATCTCAGTATTCAAGGAGCGTGTACTCCATGTGGTAGCTAAGTTGGTTCCTCCATCTACACCTTGAGCCTTAACATCAGCAATGATAGCCACAGACTTAGCGTAAGCAGTGTCAAAGTTATCATCACCTCGTATAACTGTAGCCATTAAGCACCTACCCCATCCGTTAGGATTGCTGAGTCAATGGCCCATGCGTTACGGAAGGTGCGGTCAGACGGCACAAAGCTATCTTCTACAATCTTGTAGGCTGAACCTGTTGGTACGTCTTTAGCGGCTACTTGATCTAAGGTTAAAGGACAGTTAGCTGCTGGTGTTATTACGGCTAGGCCGTCTGTTGTTGCGTATACTATTTTCATTTGTTTGTTCTTCCTATAATTAAGAGCATGATAGATTAATCTCCGAAGATTGTGGCGCATACTGTATCTACATCAGTAAGGGCTTGACTGACTAAATAGGTTAGTAATTGTACCGTAGTTGTGGATAAATTATGTACCCTTGCAAATCCAATATTACCACCAATTGATGAAACAACTGAATAATTATTATTATCTAATGATGACGTTAAATCAATCCTATAATTACCTGTACCAATATCAGTAATACTGCTCACATTATAACTATCTCTTATAGCCACAGTACCCGTACCATTAAAGTTAACCCAAGCCTTAGCCATACGCTGGTCTAACGCTGGGATGCTTGGCTGGGTAGTGGTTGTGCCGTCACTGTGGAGGAGCGTGTTTGCTTTGATTGTAGACATTATGCTTGGCCTCCCATAACTATTACATAAATACCATTTATATCCGTACCAGAACTACCACTGTCCCAGACCGCATTGCTTATTTGTATTCTCAGCGTAGTAGTGGTAGGGGTATGGCCCCTACGTATACCCGATACAGCTAGAAGCGGATTACTCGTATCAGAACCATACCAAGTGCCAGTGATGGGAGTGTAGTTAGCGTTAGCCATTGTTGTGCTGAAGTTAATTGTGTACTCTCCAGCCCCATTATCAGTAATACTACTCACATTCTCAGAGTCCCTAATAGCTACCGTACCTGTGCCGTTAAAGTTAACCCAAGCTGTAGGTATTAACTTCTGACCTTTAACCGTAGGTATGCCACCTGTAGTCGTCTGTAAATCATTTGCTTTAATTAAACTCATAAGACCACCCATGTGCTGCCAGAGGCCACTGTTACTGTGTAGCCTGAGTTAACTGTTATTGGGCCTACACTCATGCCATTCTCACTACCTAAGAAGGTGATGTCTTCTGCAATGACTTTGGCGTTAGTTCGTATGACAGAGGCTGTGCCTAAGCTAGGGCCACCTAATGCTACTGCTGAGTTAATCTTTGCTGCAGTTATTGCACCATCCACTACCTTAGCTGTAGTCACTGCATCATCAGCTATCTTAACTGTGGATACTGCTGCATCTTCTAACTGTAGAGTACCTACTGAGTCAAAGGCACTTACTTGTCCTATATACGACATATGACTCTCCCTTGTTATGCAATCTCAAGAACACTAGCGAACACTTCAAGGTCACCAGCAACTGAGGCTGTTAACGCTAGTATGTCACCAGCTTCTAGGTTGATAGGTTTATCTAGCAAGAGAGTAGCGTCTGCTGGCAC
>Ga0307985_10000385_pt1 | contig 26361 bp, 23 predicted proteins | sample EllFjometageno80_FD_203155 | JGI IMG/M metagenome (GOLD analysis project Ga0307985, IMG submission 203155) | Marine microbial communities from Ellis Fjord, Antarctic Ocean - #80 | ecosystem: Environmental > Aquatic > Marine > Unclassified | place: Southern Ocean | collected 2014-10-09 | reverse complement strand
GTTTTCCAAAGGTTTCCTGTTCCGAAGCCAGCATAAATGACAGCCGGTGTTTCGGGGACAACATCGATAGCTTCGATGCGGCCTGAATTAATCACAGGTCCTAGCAAGTCCCATTTTAAACCTGCAAAACTGGATTGTTTTTTGTTTTCAGAAAATGAATCCCAAGCCTGAACTATTGGTGAATTGGTTGTTTGCGCAGTCAGTGAAGCAGTGAAAAGTATGAATAGAACTGATAGGAGGGTTTTGAATTGGTTCATCTTGCTAAATTTTTGGTTGTCGAGTAACAGAGTCTCATTCTCATCCAAGAGTGAGGACTTCTTCTAATCGTCTTAAGCCGAAACATAAAGGGAATTAAAACAAAAAACCTCGTGTTTCCACGAGGTTTCTGTACTAGAGGCGGGAGGATTAATGAACCCTGTCTGCTGACAGGCAGGCCGCACGCTCAGAAGAGCACAAGACTTTATACTTGCGTGTCTACCAACCTGCCTGCCGGCAGGCAGGTTCCACCGTTATATATAAAACAAAAAGCCCCGTAGAAATACGGGGCTTATGTACTAGAGGCGGGACTTGAACCCGCACGCTCAGAAGAGCACAAGATTTTAAGTCTTGCGTGTCTACCAATTCCACCACTCCAGCTTGAACTATCAGATAGTCCTAATTTTTTTTAAGTATTCTCGGCCAATGCCCGATTTCAAATACTTTTTTTTGTCTGGCTTCAGTTCGCGTTTCGAACTGTTCAGTATAAAACAATTTAAAAGGCCTATACGGCTTTGCTGTTTTATTACTGCCTTTGTTATGCTCTTCAAGTCTTCTATCAACATTATCACTTAAACCTATATAAGTGTAGTTTCTTGATAAACTATCTATCGCATAAACAAAGTACATATTGTTTTGTCTACCAACCTGCCTACCGCAGGCAGGTTCCACCAACCAACATAGACTATCAGATAGTCCTAATTTTATGATGATGATTCTTTCAAAATAAAAAAGCGAGATTATTATCGCGCTTTTAAATATTGAGCGGGAGACGGGATTCGAACCCGCGACCCCGACCTTGGCAAGGTCGTGCTCTACCAGCTGAGCTACTCTCGCTTATCAATACATATTTGCCTTACACTTGCTGTAAAACGGAGCGTAAATTTAGTGAAGGGGTTTAAATATGCAATGTGTATTTGAAAAATTTTATTCTTTCAGTTTTCCTTTCAACTCATTTAACTTCAAAAGGGCCTCTACGGGTGAGATAGTGTTGATATCAAGATTTTCTAGTAGCTCCTTTATTTCATTAAAAGTAGGGTCTGCCTCGAACATGCTCAGCTGAAAGTTGTTTTTTGGCAATTCTTTAAGGGCATCATCGGTCTGATTACGGATTTTGTCTTTTTCTAAATGGCGCATAATTTCCGCTGCCCTTATCACAACTGGGTTTGGCATCCCGGCCATTTGTGCTACATGAATACCAAAACTATGCTCACTACCTCCCTCTTTAAGCTTGCGCATAAAAATCACTTTGTTGCCTACTTCTTTTACAGAAACGTTAAAGTTTTTGATGGCTGGAAAGTCTTCTTGTAACTGGTTTAATTCATGATAATGCGTTGCAAAAAGTGTTTTTGCCTTAAATTTATCATGATTGTGCAAGTATTCTACAATTGACCAAGCTATGGAGATGCCATCATAGGTACTTGTGCCTCTTCCGATTTCATCCATTAAAACCAGACTTCTTTCACTCAGGTTATTAAGAATACTGGCCGTTTCAGTCATTTCTACCATGAATGTAGATTCTCCCTTTGAAAGGTTGTCTGAGGCGCCAACACGGGTAAATACTTTATCCGTGACTCCTAATATGGCTTTTGAAGCGGGTACATAACAACCCATTTGAGCCATTAGAACAATTAGGGCAGTTTGCCTTAACAATGCCGACTTTCCAGCCATATTGGGGCCGGTGATGATGAGTATCTGATGCGTATCATCATTCAGGTGAACATCATTTGGCACGTATTCTTCTCCTACTGACAATTGCTTTTCAATCACCGGATGGCGCCCATCTTGGATCTCGATAAGCATCTTGCTATTCATTTCCGGTCGGCAATAGTTATTCAATGCCGCTACTGTAGCAAATGAAAGCAGACAATCTATTTGCCCGATGATCCTGGCGTTTTGTTGAACTTTAGAAGTGAATTCGGCTGAGAAATTGACCAAATCGAGGTACATCTTCTGTTCTATTGTCTGGATGCTATCTTCCGCATTTAGAATTTTTTCCTCGTAAGTCTTTAGCTCTTCAGTGATATAGCGCTCTGCATTGACCAAAGTCTGCTTACGAATCCATTCTTGAGGGACTTTATCTTTATGTGCGTTGCTTACCTCGAGGTAGTACCCGAAGACGCGGTTGTAAGCAATTTTTAAGGAACTAATGCCCGTGGCCGCTACTTCTCTTTCCTTGATCTGTACTAAGTAGTCTTTTCCGCTAAAGGAAATTGCCCTTAACTCGTCTAGTTCATCATTGATTCCATCATTAATAATGCCTCCTTGGTGTACCAACATCGGAGGATCTGCCTTCAAAACTCTGGAGATTTCCGAGAGTAATTTGACGCAAGGATCTAGTTCCTTCGCTAATTTTTTCAAAGTCTTGTTTGAGTCGTTGGAAAGCTGTGCTTTAATAGGGCCAATATTTCCAAGGGCATTGTGCAGCTGTCGAAGTTCCCGGGGATTTATTCTACCCACAGCAACTTTAGAAATTAGTCGTTCTAAATCATTGATCCCTTTTAAGAGAATTGCTACTTCATCACGTAAATCATGATTGTCAGTGAAGGCCTCAACAACATTCAGGCGTTCATTGATCTTCTTAATGTCTTTTAGCGGCAAGACCATCCATCGCTTCATCAATCGCGAACCCATTGGAGTAAGCGTATGATCTAGGATATCGATTAGTGGTACACCGCCTTGGTGCTGAGGATAGACTAATTCGAGGTTTCGGATGGTGAATTTATCCAGCCAAACATATTTGTCTTCTTCTAACCGACTAATTGCAGCTATATGATCTGTTTCTTTATGTTCGGTTTCCTCTAAGTAATGGAGGATGGCACCTGATGCAACGATACCTAAGGTTAAAGTTTCTATTCCAAATCCTTTTAGACTTGATGTGCCAAAATGAGTTGTTAATCGTTCATTTGCATAGTCAAATGCGAAAACCCAATCATCCAATTGGTAGGTATTATAACCTTCGCTAAACTGATCATAAAACTGCGTTCTGTTCCCTTTAGAAAAAATAATTTCAGATGGGTTAAAGCTCTGAATGAGTTTATCAATATATCCTGAATTGCCTTGCGCAGTTAAAAACTCTCCTGTTGAGAGGTCAAGAAAAGCAATTCCGATATCGCTTTTTTGATAAAAGATAGAAGCCAAATAATTGTTGTGCTTTTTATCTAAGACATTATCATTGAACGAAAGCCCGGGCGTTACCAATTCTGTTACTCCTCTTTTAACAATTCCTTTTACTCCCTTTGGGTCTTCAAGCTGGTCGCAGATGGCAACACGATTACCAGACCGCACTAATTTAGGCAGGTAGGTATCAAGAGAATGGTGTGGAAACCCAGCCAATTCAATATGACTTGCTGAGCCATTGGCGCGCTTTGTAAGCACGATGTCTAATATTTTACTGGCTTTGATGGCATCTTCACCAAAGGTCTCATAAAAATCACCCACGCGAAAAAGCAACAGCGCACCGGGGTGCTTCGCCTTAATGGCGTTGTATTGCTTCATCAATGGAGTTTGCTTCGTCTCTTTTGTCTTGGACATAGTCAAAAAATGATCGGAGTTCGATTTCTAGTAAGCTCAAAAATAGAAAATCTGATCACGTAATCCGATAGTAAATATCAGGTTTTGAAAGAAAAAACTCGCCTCTTACACAATTTCAACTAAGAATATCGTTATAAGTTTGAGCATCATCACACAGTGCTCAAACCACAAATTAATCTTCTTGGCAATTCCCACATTCCAGATAGGAAAATTATTTTTTATACATAAACCCTAAGAAGAATGCGACAAACAATGAAAATCGGAATGGTGCTATTAATAGCACTCACAGTATCACTAGGATACGCAATGGCAACCAATTCAAAAAAAAACGAAGGCGAACTCCAAAAATTGGTAACGGAAAAGGAGTTGATGGCAACATCACTGAGTACACAGGAATCTAATTTTAATGAAGTAATGAGATTGGTTGAGGACGTGGAGACACAAATTGAATCTATAGTCAAGAAGGAGAACTTGGTGCTTAACAGCAAGTCAGGAGAGTATTTGGGCAGTAAGGAAAAACTGACTAAGGAAATAGCAATGATCGATGGCCTTATTGAACGATCAAATAAAAGTATTGAGGCACTTTCAGGGAAATTGCAATCTGCCGGCTTAAAATCGAATGTGCTACAAAACAAGATAAGCCGATTGACGAAAGATTTAAAAGAGAGAACGGCTTCAATTGTAGTATTGAATGGAACGCTAAAAGAGCAAGAGCAGGATTTCAAAGCCTTAGAAGCAAAAAACACATTGCTGGAGCAAGATAGTGCTAGGCAAGCTTTAGAGATCACTACAAAGGCGGAAGAGATAAGTCAGCTGCTAACTGTTAATAAGGAATTAAATCAAGTGCATTTTGTAGTGGGTACCTATGACGAGTTATCGACTAAAGGTGTACTTAAAAAGGAAGGTGGTTTTTTAATGTTCGGAAAGAAAAATGCAATAGTAGAAGAGGCCGAAGCATCAGAGTTTTCGCACATAGATGGAAGACAATTTAGAGGCCTTCCTTTCGAAGGAGATAAATTCGAAATAGTATCTAAACACCCTAAGAGTTCATTTAGTGTTGTTGAAGATGATGAGCAAGAAGGAAAAAAGTATTTAGAAATATTAGATGCCGAGGAGTTTTGGAAGCTTTCAAAATACCTTGTTGTATCTGTAAAGTAAGTTTATTGACCATGTTGTTTTGAGAATGCCCGTCTGGAGAGGCGGGCATGTTTTTTTATATAGCTTTGCAGTATGAGGAAACTCAAAAACGATGAGTTGGGTAGGTTGGGACCTGCTGCATTTAAGGAAACGTCAAAACTACCATTGATTGTGGTTTTGGATAACATTAGAAGCATGCATAATGTGGGGTCGACTTTTCGCACGGCAGACGCTTTTGCAATTGAAAAAATTTATCTCTGCGGTATTACAGCAAAACCACCTCATCGAGAAATTCACAAAACAGCATTAGGAGCAACTGATACTGTCGAATGGGAATATGTCGAAGATACTGCTGCACTTTGTGATCGTTTGCGAAACGAAGGCTATCAAATTGCGGCCATAGAACAAGCTGACCAAAGCGTTTCATTAGAAGATTATCAACTAGACGGTAATGACAAATTAGCTGTTGTTTTTGGCAATGAAGTTTTTGGCGTAGAAGATAAAGTAGTTGAAAAGGCGGATCTCTGTCTGGAAATTCCCCAATTTGGAACCAAGCATTCTTTAAACGTATCAGTAAGCGTTGGAATCGTACTTTGGGATTTGGTGAAAAAAATAAAATATTAGAATGAAAGAAATAGACAACAGAGGCAAAGTAAATCGCCATAAATATTTACTGTACTTCTACGGGCTGCTTATAGTGGTGATACTTGTTTACAAATTCATTTTTTTACCTGAATTGAGTAATATAATTCTCTTGGCAGCTGTCGCACCAATATTTGGATTTATGCCACTTATCGCTAACTGGCCCGTGTATATGCAGGTGGAACCTGCTGATAAAAACGGTATTCTGATAATTACTCGAAGACTCTTCGGCCAGGACAAGGAGACCTTATTGGTCAACAAATTTAATTTTGACAGCTATTTTGAAACGGATCATATGCACCTAGGACTGAATGTTTTGGATGAGGCCGATAATATGGTCAAACATAAAGTCAAAGTGAGCTGGTTAAAGTTGAAAGACCTGCGTGCATTTGAAGAAATGTTGAGGACAATAAACCCTCACGCCCCCACCAATAAAGAAGATTAGGCTGTAAAACTTAATATTTTAAAACTTCTTTTAGTTTTGAATGCCCACTTCTACTTACTGGCAATTGCTTGCCGCTCTTGAGAGAAAGTAGGTAAGAGTCCTTTTCGTAAAGCTCTAATTTTTCAATTCCGGCTACTGAAACAATATGCGAGCGATGGATTCGAACAAACTCCTTGCTTGGAAGATTTTCCTCCAAATGCTTCATTCTAATTTGCTTTAAGAATTTTCCCTGCTGAGCATGAATGGCCACATAGTCGTCCTGTGCTTCGAAATGATCAATATGGCTAAGGGCTAAAATCTGAATTTTGTTGCCTGTTTTGACTACTATACGATCAATGGATTCGCCTAACGCCTCTTTGGTTTCATTTAAAGCTTGTATTTCACCTTGACTTCCGGCATCTGATTCTATCTTTTGAACGGCCTTTTTTACCGCTTCATTGAACCTGTCTTGATTGTAAGGTTTAAGCAAATAATCTGTAGCGTTCAATTCGAAGGCTTTGATGGCAAATTGATCAAAAGCTGTACTAAAAATTACTAAAGGAGGGTTTTCTATCAGTTCTAACATTTCAAAGCCTGTAATTTTTGGCATTTGGATGTCAAGAAAAATCAGGTCTGGATTAATTTCTTGAATCGCTTTAAGGCCTGAAAATCCATCACTGCATTGCTGCATCACTTCAATGTTCTCGAAAGGCTTTAAATAAGCAAGAATGATATCTCTTGCCAGTTGTTCGTCATCAATAATTATGGCTTTGATCATGCTTCGGTTTGTTCTTGTGGGATGTCTAATCTCACGGTAAACAAGTTGTCAGACTTTGAAGTAAATACTAATTTAGGGACTCCATAAATTAATTCAAGTCGATGACTTACATTTTTTATACCGATGCCTTCCCCCTTTTTACTCACGGCATCAGGGTCATATTCATTGCTGATAAAAATCCTCAAAATGTCATTTTCTATTACCGTTTTTATTTTTACAGTGATCTTTTCGAGACTTTCATAGATACCATGCTTGATCGAATTTTCAAGCAGCGGCTGAAGAATTAAATTAGGCAATTGCAGCTTTAAAGTGTTTGGATCAAGCTCCTTTTCGATGTTCAGTCGATCTCCAAATCTCACTTTTTCAATGTCTAAATACAGCCAAATATTATCTAATTCCTCTTGAACAGAATTGAGCTGGTGATTTTCTTTTCCTAAAGAATAGCGTAGGAATTCAGACAATTTAATGACCATGTCACGCGCTCTTTCCGGAGCAGTGATGGTGAGTGATGAAATGGAATTAAGGCTATTAAAAATGAAATGGGGATTGATCTGTGATTTTAACATCTCCAGCTCTGAATCTCTTAGCATTGTTTCCAACTGGGATTGGCTTTGGGCCCTTTCCGTTAAATCATCATAGTATTTAATCATTTGATAAACCAAGGTGGTAATTGAATAATACATTAAGCCAAGACCGGCCCTCCATGCGACAGACTCTTGCAAGAATATTTGATATTCTTCATCTCCAGGAAAGATGCTTTTTAGCACCATCAAACTTAGGAATATAGCCGCAGCGATTGAAAGCCCAGCGGCAGCCGCGTGACTGGCAAAAAAGTTAATTATCTGTTTTGGATCGAAGTCGTTGTACCTGACTACAAACCAAAAGGCAAGTCCTAAACTTGCAAAAAGGCCATTGAACACAAGACTGTCGACCAGGGCTTCATCAATGGGGTAGTCGTATGAATAAAAAAGAACGAGGGCATACAAACCTGAAATAAAAAGCCAAACAATTGAGTAGTAGCCTTTGTTCTGATTTGATAAAAAGGGATGCTTCATGATTTAGATCAAAGCTAAATATAATCATTTATAGAGCTGTAGGGCTTTTGAAAAATCAATATTGTATACCCCTAAGTTAAGGTGCACTCAAATTCATTTCAAAAACAAGATTGCTTTTGTGATGGTCTAAAGCTTTTTCAAAAGCTGATTCATGGAGGTCTTATCCATCAGAATGCCACGTACTTCATCAATAGAAACTCTGATTTGTGACAAATCATCACGGTCACGAATAGTAACCGTATTGTCTTCTAAAGTCTGATGGTCAATGGTGATACAATAAGGTGTACCAATGGCATCCTGCCTTCTATAACGCTTACCAATTGCATCCTTTTCATCGTATTGGCAATTGAAATCTAATTGTAGCTCTTTAAGAATTTCTCTTGCCTTGTCTGGTAGGCCATCCTTTTTCATTAACGGCAGAAGTGCCACTTTATAAGGAGCCAAGGCCGCTGGAAGTTTCAACACTGTTCTTTCACTTCTGTCAGCTAAAGTTTCCTCCGTATAACTGGAAGAGAGAATGGCCAAGAACATACGGTCCAAACCAATTGAGGTTTCCACTACATAAGGCACGTAGTTTTTGTTTTCAACTGGGTCGAAAAACTGTAATTTCTTACCTGAGTGCTCTTCATGAGCCTTTAGATCAAAATCTGTTCTAGAGTGAATGCCTTCTAATTCTTTGAATCCCATCGGGAAATTGAATTGAACATCAGTTGCGGCATTCGCATAATGTGCAAGATTGATATGGTCATGGAAACGGTAATTTTCATCACCTAAACCAAGCGCTTTATGCCAAGCAATTCGTTTTGCCTTCCAGTTTTCATACCATTCCATTTCTTCACCTGGCTTCACAAAAAATTGCATTTCCATCTGCTCAAATTCACGCATTCTGAAAATGAACTGACGCGCGATAATTTCATTTCTAAAAGCCTTTCCAATTTGGGCGATACCAAAAGGAATTTTCATCCTACCTGTTTTCTGAACATTTAAGAAATTCACAAAAATTCCTTGAGCAGTTTCAGGTCTTAAATAGATCGTACTTGCACCGTCTGCTGTAGAGCCCATTTCTGTAGAGAACATCAAATTAAACTGACGAACATCAGTCCAGTTTTTTGATCCAGAAACGGGGTCTGCAATTCCTAATTCCTCTATTAACGCCTTTACATCTTCAAGGTCTCCTGTTTCTAATCCTTTACCTAGACGCGCATTGATTTCATCAATTTTGGTCTGGTTTCTAAGCACATTTGGGTTCGTAGCTAAAAACTGGTCTTTATCAAAATCATCACCAAATCGCTTGATGGCTTTTGTAACCTCTTTCTCTATTTTGGCTTCAATTTTAGCTATATAATCTTCAACAAGCACATCGGCACGATAGCGTTTTTTAGAGTCCTTATTATCAATCATTGGATCATTAAAAGCATCCACATGGCCTGAGGCTTTCCATGTTTTTGGATGCATAAATATTGAAGCGTCAATGCCCACAATGTTCTCATTCAGCTGTACCATGGCTTTCCACCAGTACTGCTTGATGTTGTTCTTCAACTCCGATCCGTTCTGACCATAATCATAAGCCGCTGCTAATCCGTCATAAATCTCACTGGAAGGAAAAATGAATCCGTATTCCTTTGCGTGACTTGCTATTTTCTTTAATTGATTATCGTCATTCTGTGCCATGACGCAAAGATATGTAAAACAGCTACAGCACCTAAAAACTTGCTTCTAAAATGTAAAGCGCCTCTGGTGTGATTTTTGCTTATATCTGCTTAGAAACAACAGCTTTTGGTAGCTGTTTGTATATCTTTGCCAATCTCGTTTTCCATGAATAAAAAAATAAAACTGATAATTTTTTCTGTGCTTCTAATCTGTGGAGCAGTTTTGGCATGGAATCAGTATTCATTGTACCAAACCAAACAATTTAGTCCAGCAGCAAAAGCCACTTACCAAACGGCACAGATTAATGTTGAAGTAGATTATTGCCGACCTAAAAGAGCTGGGCGCGATATTTTTGGAGCGCTAGTACCTTACGGAAGATGGTGGCGTACTGGGGCAAACGAACCTACCCAAATTGAACTTTCAAGAGATATTGATTTCTCGGGTCAAGTATTGAAAGCAGGACTATACTCAATTATTACAATTCCAGAAGCTGAAAGTTGGACTGTTATTTTTAATAATAGGATTCCTGATTGGGGCACCTATTATTATCCGAAAGATGACGAGTTACGCGTAATCGGAAAGGTTGAAAATTTACCTGAACCGATTGAATCTTTTACCATTGATTTTTCAGAAGAAGACGGATTACCAAAAATTATTTTCGCTTGGGACCAAGTGAAAGTTACCCTTCCTTTCGAAGTGCTTTAAACCAATTTATGGTTTCTTTCCCTCCTCGCATTCGCGAAGCTTCAGCCGAGTAAAGTAGGGCGGAAATATTTCCTTTGGCATTTTTTTCAAGCCCATGTTAAACCTTTGATTGGCAAGCACACCCAAAGAGGGAACAAAACAAAAAGAAGATGAGGTCAATTAGAATCATAATCTTAGGAATAGCAGTAGCGGTCGTTAGCATTACAGTTGAAGCACAACAGAAGACGTTATTACAGACAGAAGTAATGGCTAAAAAATTAGACTTAGATGCGAAGCAAAAAGCAGAATTGGACAAGCATTTTAAAGGCATGAAATCTGAGCGTGAAGCAGCTCAGACTAAAATGAAAGCACAAAGAGAGGGGTTAAAGAGAGACCAATTTGTGAAGCGCCAAGAACAGGAAGCAAAATTGAAATCTATTTTGACTGAAGAGCAATTTGCGAAAGTACAGTCACAGCGAAAGAACCCAAAACAGAAGCAGGCTAGGAAAGGACAGGAAAGAGGAGTTCAAGGTAAAAGAGGAGTGCAACAAGGGCGTCAGAAAAGACAAGATGCTTCTTTACAAAGGGGGCAAAGAGGTCAGAAAAACCAAAAAGGACAGCAAGGTCAAGTGAGACAGCAGCGTTCGAGAAATGAAATGGCTAGAGATCCTGAAATGAGGAAAAAATTCCAAGAATTTCTGGAACTAGAAAAGGAGAAAAAGGAAAAAGAAGCTGGAGGAAATTAATTGGTTGTTGTTATTTTTTTGAGTGAACCCTTGGCTTCTGGCTGAGGGTTTTTTATTTCCAGTCCACTTCATTTTTTGGACCCATTTTTCCTTTTACAGAATTTAGTAAAACAATCGGATCATACACCTCACCACCTTTCACAACGCGAAAAATATTTCTAGTCTTTTTAATGTCAACCAGTGGATTTCCTTCCACCACAAAAAGGTCAGCCAATTTTCCAGTTTCAATACTTCCTAATTTATCACCAAGTCTAAAGGCATTGGCACCATTAATCGTAGCAATTCTGATTACATCTGCATTTGGTATCCCAATAGAACTCAGCGCTTCCATTTCTCTATGTGAACTAAATCCAGCCAGAAATTCACCTACTGAAGGATGGTCAGTTCCCAAGGTGATTTTTCCACCGCGATCATAGTACCTTTTGACGGTTATTTTTTTTACATCAAAAATCTTTTGAAACATGTCTAATTTTTGCCTTGTCTTCTGTGTCAGCTCTTCGGCATATGCGGTCAGGTATTGCCTTTCATTGTGCCAATAATCGTAAAATTCTTCTCGGTGGCCGTAATAACCATAGGCAGTTAATGTGGCATCAAAAAATACATTGTAGTTAATGAATCGGTCTATTTGCTTGTCGAGAATGGGCGTGTTTGGATCTAAATCCTGAAGGGTCGCGTAGGCACTTTGGGTATTTGGCAAGGCTTCTCCACCAATAAAATGTTCGATTCGATCAATTCCCATTTCGATCGCCATTTGAGGATTCACCGTGTTCTTGTAACCAGATCCTAAATGGCCAGTAACGGTAAGGCCATGTTTATGGGCGCGCTTAATTAAAGCCTCCAATTGTGTTGGGTTAATACCCTTAGCTTTAAATCCTGCGACTCCTAGTTCGGCCCATTTATCTACTCTTTTGTTTATCTCTTCGGCAGTTGTTTCAGGATCCCAACCCGGGAATGCGGTGCCGAAATAAGGGCCAGAATTATGAATTCTTGCACCAATTTTTTCGCCACGGTCAATGGCCTTTCTAGCAGCCATCATTTTTTCAGGCTCTATTTCTCCATTTGGGAAAGTGGAGGTCACACCATTGGCAAGAAAAATAACTGGGTTTACTTCAACTTCGTCTTTTCGGATGTCATCAAAAGTGACGCGGTAGTGCGCATGAACATCAAATATTCCAGGAAGAATATAGTGTTGATCAGATAAGGTGATTTTCTCGAATCCTTTTGTTTGATCAAGGTTTGAATTTACCCCGATAAATTTTCCGCTTTTAATAACTATGCCTCGATTGGCAATCATTTGACCCGATTTGGTATCAAAATAATGGCCTCCGGTAATGTATAAGTCTTGAGCTTGAATTGAAAAACTGAGGGATAGGAGGGCAAAAATCCCGATTATTCTTTGGAAATAGATTTTCATAGTGATGAATTTGACCTCAATATATGAGTCTAAGACTCAAATCTCAATGAAACTTCTTCAAGACTGTCTTTTGAACCTACCATTGCCAGAGTATCTCCAATTCGTAAACGCGTATAACCATGTGTAATTAGCATTTGATCATTACGGGTTACAGACAGGATAATGATGTCTGAAGGAAGCCTTAAATCGCGGAGTGGGATACCACGTAAATCTTTGTTGTTTACTTCCACGTCCATTGTGTCCTGACCTTTCTGCATTCCTAAAAGCAGAGAAGCAGCTTGTGGTGATCTTACAAAATGATCCATTAAACTCACCATGGCAGTGGATGGGTCTACGATTAGACAATCCAGTTGGTGGAATTTTTCAAAATTATACCGGTGGTTAAGTCTTACCACGACATCCTTAGTCCCGATGTGCTCATATAAGATTTCTGCCACCTTTAAATTTTCCTCATCTGTTAACATCAGGACAATTGCCTCCGCTTTTTCAGCATCAGCGTTTTTCAGGCTTTCCAATTCTAAGCTAGGAACATAAGTAATTTTGACGTCAGGAAAATCTTCAATATGGACATCGGTTTTTGTTGTTAACATTTCAGCCTCCCAACCATTCTCTTTTAGCTGTCTTGCTAAGGCAATGGACTGAGATTCAAAGCCTATAATTAACGCATCCCGTATCCCATCAAAGTGTGGAATATTAGCTTTAGTATGTCCTTCTCCTACTAAGTTAATGGCCCATTTAAATAAGGGAGGTCCAACAAACTGATTTATTACAATGACGGCAATTACAATTGTCGCAAACTCGTTGCCCCAAGCAGGGAAAGCATTGGCTACAATAGTCGCAAGTCCTAGCCCAACGCCTGCTTGCGTGATATAAGGCATCCAACCAGTCCTAAGGAAAAGGCGGCTTTCCTTTGCTAATCCGCCTCCAACATAAGAACCTATTATTAAAGAGAAAAATCGTAAGCTAAACAATACAACAGCAAGGCCAAGTACTTTAATTAAAACATCAAGCGAAACGCTGGCTCCGGTTAAAGTGAAAAATGCGATGTAAACAATTGGGCCTACTTCTTCAATAATTTTAATAAACTCATACCTGAAACGGGTATAGTTGGTAACTATAAAACTACCAATAATACAGATCAAGAGCGGTTCGAGGTGAAATTTCAAACCAAATTGTTCATAGCTAAAATACTCAATGAAGTAATAGAATGCATATACGCCATAACCTGTAGCTAAGATCAATGCAGTCTTGAGATAACTGTGCATTCTAATTCCCAAAATTGTTCTAAGCACTTGACTGACTAAAACACCTAAACCAAAGGAGGCTGTCAATTCAGCCAGTAGCACCAAGATAAAGCTTAAGTCAAATGAATCGCCACTCAGCAGTACTTTGGCAACCGAAAAGCAAACTGCGAAAAGCACAATCACCAAAAAATCAATGATTACCGTCACTCCGATTGCAGTTTGAACAAAAGGCCCCTTTGCTCTCATTTCATTTATTACCGCAATGGCTGAAGCAGGAGATCGCGCCACGAATATTGCACCCATTAATATGGCAACACCAATTCTGCCAGCGTTTGACATTGATTTCATGAACCCGATATAATCTGATATGAAATAAATCACAACTGAGCACAGTAAAAACGTAATCACAAGCTGTCCAAAGGTCATCCATTTGATACTTTGAATACGACTTCTGAGCTCTTTAATATAAAGCTCAGCACTCGCTGCAAACGCGATAAAGGCCAATGAAATATCATTGATAAACTGAAGATTATTGCCCGAACCAATCGGTAGAAGTTTGAAAATAAATGGTCCTGAAAAAAGCCCGATGACAAGCAATCCAGTAATAAAAGGAAGCTTGGCTTTTTGAAAAAAGCCTGCTATTTGATTGGCAGCAACAGCAATAATGACGAAACCCCCGAGTAATAACAATGTTTCCTGAATACCAATCATTTAAGCTTTAGTCGGAGAAAATTCTTCAATCTCAAAATTGATTAAGTGTTGAAAATAAGGAATTAGCGAATGAAACCTCAATTTTAGGCACAAAAGATTCGCTAGATTTCCTTCGTATTAACTATCAGCCCCTGTGTCAGGGTTTTGTGAACGGGACAGCGATCTGCTATTTGAATTATTCTTTCGCGTTGTTCGGAAGTTAGATTTCCGGTGAGTTCTATTTCTCGGTCTATAAACTCAATTCTCTTACTAGGAGCGTCTGGATTATCTGCATCTTCCGCATATTTTCTTCCCATACTAAGGTTTACCTTAACCTCTTCCAAGTCAATCTTCTTGTGATTGGCGTACATTCTAATTGTCATCGCGGTGCATGCACCTAAAGCGGATACCAGTAAATCATATGGAGAACCTCCTAAGTTCGTGCCACCAACTTCTTCAGGCTCGTCAGCTATTAAGTAATGACCAGAAGCCTTTATTTCTGTTAAAAGGCCTTTCTCTTTTTCACTTCGAGCAACGGCTTGCATGTGCGTGTCAAGATTTATGTCTTCTTTGAGTGCAACATAGCGTGAGGCCCAGGATGCAATTACATCACCAACGTATAAAGAATCTGCCTGCTTGCTCAACAAATGATCTGCACCATCTAAAGAAATGAAACTTTTGGGGTGCATTGCGGAAGTATAGATTTTTGCGGCATTTGAAATATCAACTATATCATCTTGAGGTGAATGAAGCACCAATAGAGGCTTTTTTAGGCGCTTAATAATCTTACTCAAATCATTGGCTTCTAAGTCATCAATGAATTGTTTTTTGATTGTAAATGGTCTACCGCCCAATGAAACCTCAGCTTGACCTGATGATTCAATTTCTTCTAAGGAGTTGACAAAAAGCTTTTTGAGGTGTGGTGTATCTGCTGGTGCTCCTACAGTAACCAATGCTTCAATATTGGAAATTTTACTGGCGGCCATTAAAATTGCTGCACCTCCTAATGAATGTCCTGTGAGTATTTTTGGTGCCGCGTAATTTTCTGTTAAAAAATTTGCCGCAGCAATCAGATCTTCGACATTGGACGAAAAATTTGTATCGGAAAAGTCTCCTTGACTCTGGCCCAAGCCAGTAAAATCGAATCGTAAAACTGCTATACCTTTTGAAGTTAAGGCCCTGCTAATATTAGTAATCGCATTCAGACTCTTCGAACAAGTAAAACAATGTGCAAAAAGTGCATAGGCCTTAGGAAATTTGTCAACAGGCAACTCTAGTTGTGCAGAAAGCAGCTGTCCATTTTCATTTTTAAAATTTAATTTTTCGGTCTTCATAGTAGGCAGTATTTTATCATTCAAGAATAGGAACAACTTCTTTATGTGAATGATTCACGAAGATTTAGCATCAAAATTAAGTACGGATCGGCACAGCCTTGAATAGGGGTAATCTGACGCCTAGGTGTCATTTGTATGATCTACCTATAATCAATTCGTTTAGAAATATTATAGTTGTCTTGGTAGAAGAGGAGGAGTTACTAGGGCGCATAAACTTAAATATTCTAGACGATTATATAGATTACTCACCGCCTTTTGGGCGGTGTTTTATTTTATAGTCATTCAAAAATTTGTCTCTAAAGCGCAAACAAATATCTTTGCCATCAGTATATAAATGCAGTCAAACTCTTTATGCGAGAAGAAAAAATAGGTGTTTTATTAGTCAATCTAGGAACACCAGATAGCCCTGCCATCAGTGATGTAAGAAAGTACCTCAAGGAGTTTTTAATGGATGAACGGGTTATCGATATTCCCTTCATAAATAGATGGCTCTTAGTCAATTTGATTATTGCGAATTTCCGATCTCCAAAATCGGCTAAAGAATACCAAAAACTATGGGATGAGCGCGGGTCACCTCTAAAGTATTATGGGTTTGATTTAAAAGAATTGCTTCAAAATTCACTCGGTGAGAAGTATGAAGTTGAATTGGCTATGCGCTATCAAAATCCAAGTTTGGAATCAGGATTGGATGCTTTAAAAGCTAAGAACGTTTCAAAGATCATTGTCATTCCATTGTTCCCGCAGTACGCTTCTGCCTCTACAGGATCTGTCTCACAGAAGGTGAATGAAATTGTGAATAAATGGCAAATCATTCCAAACATTACCCATATCAACCAGTTTATTGAACATCCTAAATTCATAGAAGCAGTTGCTCAAAGGGGAAATGCATTGATGGAAAAGAAGAAATATGACCATATCATTTTCAGTTATCATGGACTTCCTGAAAGACAAATACTTAAAGGAGCTGTTGACAATTCGTGTGAATTTGGGACTTGTTGCAATACATTTAATGAGAAGAATAGGTATTGCTATCGGGCACAATGCTTTTATACGTCTAGAATGTTGGCAAAGGCCTTTGGTCTGAGTGTGGATCAATACACAACAACTTTTCAATCTAGGTTGGGTAAAACACCTTGGATAAAGCCTTATACAGATGAATTTTTAGAGACATTACCTGGCAAAGGGATAAAGAAAGTGCTTGCTTTTTCTCCCGCATTTGTTGCTGACTGCCTAGAAACAAAAATTGAAGTAGGGGAAGAATTCAAGTATAATTTTATTGAAGCAGGTGGTGAAGTTTGGGACTTAGTTCCAAGTTTAAATGACTCAGAAATTTGGGTAGACTGTTTGAAGGACTTGGTTAAAAAGGCCTGATTTGTTCAAGTCGGATCTGAGGAATTTCAGTGGCTTGCAGTCCACAAGCAAATGTTGATGACAAATATTCAAAATTAATTAAAACAGTCAATCCATCTTGTTGATATTGAGTGCTTAGGTAAGTTGGACTATAATCAACGCCATTTATTTTTATCAACCAGCCACAGCCATCTGTAGCGATACTGCCTGAATCTATCACAACTGCTTGTATTTCTACAATTTCTGGACCGTCAGAATTGCAGGAGATTAATCCAAATATCAATAAAGAGAAGACTAATTTATTCATTACTGATTTTAACGATTGAATCGTAGAAGTGTTATCTAAACAGTTACTGGTTGCGTAATCTCAACCAATTTGTCCAATACATAGTCAACTTCTTCGGCAGTGTTGTACTTACAAAATGAGAATCGAATACCTTGGTGATCTTCCTTGGCTCCAATACCATTTAATACATGAGATCCAGTATTAGCACCACTATTACAAGCGCTCCCACCAGATGCAGAGATGCCATTAATATCTAAGTTGAATAATAACATGTCGTTATCTTCAGAAGGAGGAAAGCTGACATTCAACACTGTATAGAGGCTATGCCCTTCTCTTATGTCCCCATTAAATTCAATCCCTGGAATTCTATTCTTAAGCCCGTCAATCATTCTGTCCTTGATACCACGAACGTGATGCGCATGATTTTCCATGTCGCGGTAGGCGATTTCCAATCCTTTGGCTAAACCTACAATGCCATGAACATTCTCAGTTCCGGCCCTATGGTTTCTTTCTTGACCACCACCCTCTATAAATCTGCCAATCTGTTTGCTTTTGCACACCCTCAAAAAACCAATGCCCTTTGGGCCATGGAATTTATGAGCAGATCCTACCATAAAATGACAATTCAGGGATTGAGTGTCATGGGCAAAATGCCCCATTGTTTGTACAGTATCTGTATGATAAACTGCATCATAAGCAGTCCCTAAATCTCCTATTCGACCAATGTCATTCAACGTACCTATCTCGTTGTTGGCATGCATGATGGAAATTAAAGAACGACTATTAGTTTTTAAGAGATGCTCCAGGTGGTCATGGTTAAGGTGCCCTTGTTCATCAAGTTCAACATAGCTCACTTTTACTTTTCCTTCAGCTTCTAATTTCTCAGCGGTTATACCTACTGCTTTGTGTTCAATTTTTGTGGTAATGATGTGTTTAATATCATATGCATTAACACATCCAATTATGGCAGTATTATCAGCTTCAGTACCACCAGAAGTAAAAAATATTTCTGAGGGAGATGTATTTAACAATTCTGCAACGGTCCTTCTTGCATATTCTACTTTGCTTCGCGCTTCTCTTCCATGGGAATGTGTTGAAGATGGATTTCCATACATGTTCAACATTAAAGGCTTCATGGTTTCAAAAACCTCTTCATCTAAAGGCGTTGTTGCAGCGTTGTCAAAGTAAATTTTCATAATCTTATTCTTTAGCGGAAACTATTTCCACAATGTCTGACATAATCTTTTTAGCCAAATGCTCAGCAGTAACCTCTGAACTTGACTCAGAATAAATCCGAATGATAGGTTCGGTATTCGACTTACGCAAATGTATCCATTCTTGATCAAATTCTATTTTTACTCCATCAATTGTGTTGATCGGCTGTTTCTTGTATTTCTTTTTAATCCCTTCAAGCACCTTATCTACATCAATATCAGGAGACAAGTCGATCTTGTTTTTTGAAATATGATAGCTAGGATAACTGGCTCTCAACAGGGACATCCTTTTGCCTTTTTTGGCCAAATGTGTCAAGAATAAAGCTATACCAACTAAGGCATCTCGACCGTAATGGAATTCAGGATAGATTATTCCCCCATTACCTTCTCCACCAATTATGGCGTCAGTCGCTTTCATTTGCTCAACTACGTTTACCTCACCTACAGCAGAGGCAGTATAAGTACCGCCATGTTTTTCAGTAACATCTTTTAAGGCGCGAGTAGAAGATAAATTGGAAACGGTATTCCCTTTTTGTTGACTTAAAATGTAATCAGCAACAGCTACCAAAGTATACTCTTCACCAAAAGGAGTTCCATCCTCTGTTAAAAAAGCCAGTCGATCTACATCAGGATCAACAACAATACCTAAGTCGTAATTGCCATTTTCTAACACTCCGGAAATCTGTCCCAAATTTTCTGGTAACGGTTCTGGATTGTGGGGAAAATTGCCGTTTGGCTCACAATACAATTCTTTTATTTCTGTAACGCCTAAAGCATTTAACAAGGGAGGTAAGGAAATTCCACCGGTTGAATTAACACAATCAATAACTACCTTAAAATTTGCAGCCTTGATGGCTTCAATATCCACCAATGGTAAGGCCAATACAGCCTTAATATGTTTGGCAATGTAGGTGTCGTCTTTTCGGTATTTCCCTAAGTCTTTGACCTCAGCAAATTCAAAAGCCTCGTTTTCTGCAATTTCCAAAACATCAGCACCATCCTGTGCACTAATGAATTCGCCTTTTTCATTTAATAGTTTCAGTGCATTCCATTGAACCGGATTATGACTCGCTGTAAGAATGATTCCGCCTCCAGCATTTTCTGCAGGAACGGCAATCTCAACAGTAGGTGTGGTTGAAAGGCCTAAGTCGACAACTTCAATCCCGAGGCCTTGCAATGTTGAGGCTACCAAAGTAGAAATCATTTCTCCCGAAGGCCGTGCATCACGCCCAATAACAATTTTAGATTTTCCGGACTTTTGAATTACCCAAGTACCAAATGCTGCTGCAAATTTAACGGCATCTACAGGTGTAAGGGACTCTCCAACGGTACCGCCAATGGTACCACGAATTCCAGAAATGGATTTAATTAGTGTCAAATTTTTATGTTTAGTTTTGCAAAAGTAGTGAAAACGACTTTATAGAAATGGTGATTCTTGTGTTTGTCAGGTTATTTGAACTTGGCCAGTACTTTGTCAACTTCGTTGTCGGGGTTGCCACACGCTTCGCCTTCGCCAACCACCTTACCGCAATATCCACAAGAGTCACCATCTTTATTCAAAAAAGGACTCTGAGAAGCACATGTACCTTTAAATTCTCCTTTTTTTAATAAAATAAGACGTACAGACATGAACACGAAAAACAGTGCTATTAATCCAATTGTTAAAAAAAATGTCGTCATATCAGGCTAATTTTTCACAAATTTAATACAGTTACCAGCATAACACTACATTTGCAGCAGAAGTTTCGATTAACCGTTGATTTTAATATGATCAGTCCTCCAAAAGACGAAAAAAGAAAAGAAAAATTAGAAGCCTTTGACAGGTTGCTAACGATCATAGATGAGCTTAGGCTTAATTGTCCATGGGACAAGAAGCAAACTCTTGAGAGTATCAGGCACCTGACTATTGAAGAGACTTATGAACTTTCGGATGCCATCATAAGTAATGATCCTGAAGAAGTAAAAAAAGAAATTGGAGACCTCATGTTGCATATGGTTTTTTATGCAAAAATTGGATCGGAAACGGGCGACTTTGATATCACTGATTCATTGAATGCCATCTGCGATAAATTGGTGCATCGACATCCACATGTCTATGGCGATGTTGTTGCTAATGACGAGGCAGCTGTACAAGCCAATTGGGAAAAAATAAAGCTGAAAGAAAAAGGTGTTAAATCAGTATTAGGTGGAGTTCCTAAAACGATGCCGGCCTTGGTGAAGGCCATAAGAATTCAGGACAAGGCACGTGGTGTTGGTTTTGATTGGGAGGAAAAGGAGCAGGTTTGGGAGAAGGTAGAGGAGGAAATGAATGAGTTCAAGGCTGAATTTAATGTGTCAGAAGGGAAAGCAATAAATAAGGAGAAGGCGATTGGCGAATTTGGAGACCTGCTTTTCTCGTTGGTTAATTTTTCACGTTTCATAGATGTTGACCCTGAAGAAGCATTAGAGAGAACGAATCTTAAGTTTATTAAAAGGTTTCAATACCTTGAAACAGAATCAAAAAAGGACGGTAAAAACATAGCCGAAATGTCCTTGACAGAAATGGATAAATACTGGGAAAAAGCAAAGTCGTTATAAGTAATGAAGCGACCCGTTTGGCTTTCTAAATTTTTAATCTGGCGTATCCGCCATATCAGTTCTAGGAACTTTGTAATGGTACTTAGTGGCCTGGTCGGAGTTTTTGGTGGCTTAGCAGCTGTCACTTTAAAGACTACTGTACACTGGATCCAAGAATCACTAGGGAACTTGGAAGGTTTATGGACAAAATACGCCTACTTATTTTTTCCTTTGCTTGGTATTGTTTTAACTTCTCTTGTTGCTAGAAAAATCCTTAAAGCCCGCTTGGGACACGGTATAACGGGTATTTTATATGCCATTTCAAAAAAATCTAGTATTATAAGCAGTGCTAAAACGTACAGTAGAATGATCACATCGGCCATCACAGTAGGCTTTGGTGGATCGGTGGGGTTGGAGGCACCAATTGTCGTTACAGGATCTGCAATTGGCTCTAGTATTGGCCAGTTAATGCACTTAAACTATAAGCAACGTACGTTGCTGATTGGTTGTGGCGCAGCGGCAGCTATTTCAGGAATCTTTAATTCACCTGTGGCAGGTGTCATTTTTTCCATTGAAGTAATACTAACCGAGGTAACGATAGCCGCATTCATTCCATTATTGATTGCATCAGTATTTGGCTCTCTGATATCTATGCTCTTTTTGGGAGAATCAGTCTTGTTTAGTTTCGATTTGAAAGACCCCTTTTTGGCCTCTGACTTTCCTTTCTATTTGGTACTCGGAGTTGTTTGTGGCTTGGCTAGTGTTTACTTCACTCGAGCTACATTGTTTGCAGAATACCTAGCACATAAGATTCGGAATAAAATGACTCGAGCAATTGTAGGGGGCTTGGCATTAGGCATCATTATTTTTCTTTTCCAACCTATTTATGGAGAAGGTTATGAGACCATAACTGACATATTGAATGGAAATGCTGGAAATTTATTAAAAAACAGTATTCTATTATCTGGTTTAGACAATACTACTTATTTGATTCTTTTTGGTCTTGGGGTATTATTTATTAAACCAATCGCCACTGGCCTTACAATTGGTTCTGGTGGTAACGGTGGAATTTTTGCTCCTTCACTGTTCGTTGGAGGTATCACAGGCTTTCTGTTTGCACAAGGCTATAATATGCTGAATTTCTCCAAAACGCTTTCTATCAGTAATTTTACCTTGGTGGGTATGTGCGGAGTAATGAGTGGAGTGCTGCATGCGCCTTTAACAGCAATATTTTTGATTGCAGAGATTACGAGTGGTTATACGCTCTTCCTCCCGTTGATGCTTGTATCAGCCGTTGCATTAAGTACTAATTCTCGATTTGAAAGCCATTCATTCTATACTGGAAAATTGATCAAGACTGGAGACCTCATCCATAACGATAAAGACAGGCAAGTACTTAGTCTAATTCGTATTGACAAAATGATCGAGAAGGACCTTCTTCAAATCGGACCAGACAAAACTTTAGGAGATTTAGTAGCCCTCGTTCAGAGATCAAAACGAAATATATTTCCTGTTGTCAATGAAGATCAGGAACTTATGGGCATTATTACTTTGGATGATATTCGGGAAATGATGTTCAATCAGGAGTACCAGAAAAGTGTAATTGTTCAGACGCTCATGCATCGTCCTCCAGATACCGTTAGCCCGAAGGATAAGATGCAAGAAGTGATGTCTAAATTTGAAAAAACAGGCGCCTGGAACTTACCTGTAATTCAACACGGTAAGTACATTGGATTTGTCTCTAAATCTCGCATTTTTAATGCATACCGCACGAGGTTAAAAAGACAACACAAAGAGTAAAGCTCATCTTTAAAAAGCTAATCGTCAGGTTTTCAAAAGATTACCAAAAATTCTGGTGGATTTATAGGCTTTTTTTCAATCCTGTCAATTTTGTTTTAGTTATCAACAAAATCTATCGTTCAACAATATTGTACAAACAATTGTTAAACAGGTAGTTATGGTGATATTTATCTGCGCTGTGGATAAGTTTTCGAATTTGTGGAAAAATATACTTGGTTTTTTGAAATATTTGTTTTGTCTAATAATGATCCAAAATGAATCGGCTATTTCAAGGCGATGAAGCGTTATTTTCCTTTAAATGAAGGCTTAATGAATTGTATTTTTTCAGGACTTTCTTCCGTTCACAATTAACGAATTATTTAGTTTCAAACTCGATGCCTTTTCAATACTAAAATTTGGTCTGTTTTGCCAAAAAATGGAAATCAGGAATGCATGTACAAACACAAACTTTTTGTTAGAGATCCAATTATTCCATAATATTAGAATAATACAATTAGTAAATTTGTAGAATGTTGTCATTTACATTGGCTAAACTGTAATTCGTTATCTTCACAAATCATGTTATCATTCAAAATTATTTCTACTAAAACTATACGCACCTCCCTGCTTTGCACTTTGGCGTTTTTTGGTTTTTCTTGTAATTCTGAACCAGCTAGTTTGGTTGAAATAATAAAAATGGATGACTTGAAAAGAGATCTTGTCCAAGCCATCAGAAGAAATTCAAGTAATAAATTTTTGGGCCACTTGGTGTGCGCCTTGTATCAAGGAACTTCCGTTATTTGAGAAGTTAAATGCAGAAATGGACAGCAAGGTGGATGTGACTTTAATTTCACTGGATTTTTTGGATGAGTTAGAAGAGAAGGTTATTCCATTTATAAAGGCTAGAAACTTAAAATCCAAAGTGGTGTTGCTTGATGAGATTGATTATAATGCATGGATTGACCTGGTTGATCCAACCTGGGGAGGAGCAATCCCGTTTACATTGATTGTTAATACTATAACCGGACAAAGAAAATTGCTTGTAAAAGAGCTCAGAGATGGAGAACTTGAATTGACACTTAAGGAGTTTTTAAATTAAAATCTTTTACCATGTATTTGAAATCCATACTTTTCTCAGCCCTTCTCCTTTTGATAGGCAGTACCACTGAAAAACGAGCTTTGGATGTTGGCGATACCGCCATGGACTTTAATCTTAAAAATGTTGATGGTGCCATGCTTTCGTTGAAATCAAATAAGGAGGCTAAAGGTTACATTTTGGTTTTTACTTGCAACACCTGCCCTTATTCGGTGATGTATGAAGACAGAATCATCGCCTTGCATGAAAGGTATGCTGAGAAAGGGTATCCTGTTTTTGCTGTGCAGCCAAACAATCCTGAAAAATCTCCTGGAGATGCTTTTGATAAAATGCAAGAACGAGCGAAGGCCAAAGGATTTCCTTTTCCTTATGCATTAGATATTACACAGGAAGTGACTTCAACTTATGGTGCGACTAATACACCTCATGTTTATATACTCAACAAGCAAGCTGATGAATCTTTTAGAATAGAATATATAGGAGCGATTGATAATAATAGTCGGAATGCTAAAGCTGCAACTAAAAGGTATGTAGAAATTACTGTAGATGCTTTGTTGGCAAAAACGGAGATTATTACTACCAAGACAAAGGCAATAGGCTGTACTATTAAATGGGCTGATTGATGTTTTTATTTAGGCAGTAACTGCTACCATCTTCAAGATCTCGTCCAAGTATTCTCGGTTATTGGAAAGGCGAGGTACTTTGAATTGACCTCCCAATTTGTTGCGACTTTTCATCCAGTTATAAAATGTACCTGAAGCGGCTTTATGCACAATTGGGGCGGTTAGTGCCATATTCCGGTAACGTTTGGCATCATAATCCGAATTGATTTCACGTAAGGTTTTGTCTAAGATCTTTTCGAAACGATCCATATCATTAGGCTCGCGCTCAAACTCCACAATCCATTCATGCGCGCCTTTGCTTTCTTCTCCGAAATATCGAGGGGCAGCAGTAAAATTTGAAATTAGCGCTTCGGTTCGATTGGCTGCTTTGGTTATGGCACGTTCTGCATTTTCCACGACAAGTTCCTCGCCAAAAGCATTGATAAAATGTTTTGTCCGACCAGAGATTTTTATGCGGTAGGGATCAGTTGAAGTAAACTGAACCGTGTCTCCAATTTTATAGCGCCAGAGCCCTGCATTGGTGGTAATGAGCATAGCGTAATTTTCCCCCACTTTTACATCTTCAAGTCCAACTACTTTTTGAGAATCCTTTTGAATTTCAGAATAAGGCATGAATTCATAAAAAATGCCATAATCTAGCATCAACAACATTTCATCTGAATTTTTCTGGTCCTGAATTCCGAAAAATCCTTCAGAGGCATTATAGGTTTCCATATAGTTCATGGAATTGGAAGGGATCAATTTTTTAAAAATGTCTCTATAGGGACCAAAGGCTACAGCTCCATGGAAAAAGACTTCTAAATTCGGCCAGACTTCACTGATGTCTTTGGCGTTTTTTAACTCCAAGATGTGCTGAAGTAAAAGGATGGTCCAGGTGGGCACACCAGATATACTCGTTACATTTTCCTCACAGGTCATTTTGGCCATTTGCTCAATCTTTCCTTCCCATTCATCCATCAAGGCGATATCTAGACTAGGTGTTCGTACAAATTTTGTCCAATAAGGAAGGTTGGACATAATGACTGCAGACACATCACCATAAAATGATTCGTGTGTTGCATCGAAAGGATTGGCTTGTTGGCTACCTCCTATAGTGAGGCCTTTGCCATCAAAAAGTTTAGTGTCAGGAAAATTATTGCAATACAATGAAAGCATGTCTTTGCCACCATTGAAATGGCATTCTTCTAATGCTTCATAAGAGACTGGGATGAATTTGCTTCGGGCATTTGTCGTACCTGAAGATTTAGCAAACCATTTGACATCTGAAGGCCAAAGTAGGTTTTGCTCCCCCTTCATGTTCCGCTCTATATAAGGTGAAATTTCCTCATAAGTAGAAGTTGGAATTAGTTTTCGGTATTGCTCTTGGTTATGGATATCGGCAAAACCATGAGTTCTACCAAATTCAGTATTTCTACCTGTTGTGATTAGTTTTTTAAACAGCTCATCCTGTACTTCCAAAGGGTATTTCATGAAAAGCTCAATCTGATGCATGCGCTTTTTCATTACCCAAGTCAATATGGAATTAATGATGGCCAACTATACTTTTCTTTTTTAATTCAAAACTTTGTCCTAAATACACCCTTCTTACTTGTTCATCAGCAGCCAATTCTTCAGCGGTTCCTGCTTTTAGCAGTTTCCCCCCAAACATCAAGTAAGCCCTGTCTGTAATAGAAAGTGTCTCATTCACATTGTGATCAGTTATTAATATACCAATATTTCTGTCCTTTAGCTTTGAGACAATCCCTTGGATTTCCTCTACCGCAATCGGGTCAACTCCCGCAAAAGGTTCGTCCAGCAATACAAATTTAGGATCTACTGATAGCGCACGGGCAATTTCAGTTCTCCTTCTTTCTCCTCCCGAAAGTACACC
>Ga0307985_10000384_pt1 | contig 26513 bp, 26 predicted proteins | sample EllFjometageno80_FD_203155 | JGI IMG/M metagenome (GOLD analysis project Ga0307985, IMG submission 203155) | Marine microbial communities from Ellis Fjord, Antarctic Ocean - #80 | ecosystem: Environmental > Aquatic > Marine > Unclassified | place: Southern Ocean | collected 2014-10-09 | reverse complement strand
GTCACCCACTCGAGTACTAACGTTGCCTGAAGGTGCTTAACTTCGCTGAGCGAACGGGAAGCGGTGTTGTCACCTTAGTGTGGTCGTATCTGATAAACAGCTGTGCAAATTTCCCTATAGAAAGAGCTTCTACATGGGCCATAGAATCTTGCATTTGCTTTCTTGCTGCATCTCACCCTCGCATCCAATGTAAACGCGGCTCATGCATTCATAGCACCGCCTACTCCCCCCCCCCTCCCCCCCAGATGGTCGGTATCAAAAACCGCGGCCGAGCGCCCGCAACTTGTCCCCAGAGCTGCCCAAACAATGGATAGTTGTGGTGCCCGAACCATTGTTTTTCACACACTCCTCACACCGTTATCATGATCTCGTCCTCGTTTGCGTTCTCTCACGACAAGCTGTCTATGTGCTCCGCGTCTTTTCGCTCGCGAGTAACCTACTTGTTCTCTAGTAACCGCCGTTCTCTATCCAGTATCGTCATGGAAGAATGGTATCGAGAAGTCTGCCTCGTGAGCACGATCGAGAACAGGTCCGTGCAGCTCTGGCAGTTGTTATCCATCGTCTCCGCCAACGGATGCAGCTTGAGCAACCTGTCTACCAACTGGGGCGAGTTAAATTCACTGGACGCCGCGAAGCTGAGCGGCGTGAAGCCCTGGAATGCCTTCAAGGCCCACGCCTTCTCATTGTGTGCGCGCGTGGTGTCGTCCACAATCAAGTTCAGTAGTAAGTCAGCCACCGCCGTGCCAGCGGCTGCGCGGAGAGAAAGGTGGAGGCAGCAGCGGGAGAGCTCGTCGTGCTTGTAGATCTCGGCGACGAGCGTCGCAGCGCTTATCGTTGGGTCGCGGAGCCGTGTCTCCGCGCGACCCCAGCAGTCTGTTTCGATCAAGTGGAGTAGTTCGCCGGGGACGGGTTGGTGGGGGACGGCGTGTGCGGCGGTTTGTGTGAAGAAGTCGGTTAACCCTAACCGGACGAGGAGGGGGAGGTTGCTTTCGGCGGCGGCGGCGAAGAAGAAGGAGTCGGGGGGCTGGTCGGCGGGGACGCGGGGTGGGGACGAGGAGGAGATCGGTGATGGCGGTGAGGTTGGGTGTGTTGCAGCGCGCGAGGGGGTGGCTTTTGGCGAAGGCGATGAAGGTTGGGTAGCTGTTGATGTTGTGCGAGTCTGCGGGATCGTCCTCGGCTTCCTCGTCGACCACGGCGAAGTCGACGTCCGGGTTATTGCTTGCAAGAGCGTCGATCGTGGGCCGTATGACGGCACAGGGAGCGCTCTAGGAGGCTGAGAACATGACGAGGGAGTGGGGAGTGGGGAGTGGGGAGTGGGGATGCACTCGGAGCAGGTAGATCGCGTGCAACAAAATGGCGCGACCATTTCCTCCCACTACGAAGTGAGCCGTCAACGCGCCTCGATACGCGGACATGACGGCGCCGGGTTGTACTCTCTGATGCCCATACATCTGCTTGAATAGTTGTTCAAACAATGCCCTTTTTCTTCCTTCCTTATCCCGGTCTACTTGTCGGGCATGCCACTAACTCACCTCCCAGCCCCTCAAACTCCCACTATGGCTCCCGCCGCTCCCTCCACAGACGCGATATACGACCGTCAGATCCGTCTCTGGGGCGCCGACGCCCAGTCCAAGCTCATGGCTGCCGCCGTCCACATCGTAAACCTCTCAGGCCTCACCTCTGAACTCGCCAAGAACATGGTCCTCGCGGGTATCACCGTGACGCTTATCGAGATCGGGACCGCCCCCGCCACGTCTGGAGACGTGGCGAGCTCCATGTTCCTCACGAGCCAGGACGTTGGCAATTCGACCGTCGCCGAGGCGAGTCAGAAGAAGCTGCAGGTTGGTGAATGCGGGACCAACACATGCTATCTCATCCTCTTCTCTCACACCGCACCTCTCTAGGAAATGAACATCCACGGCACCGTCTCCCTCTCCTCCCACCCCACCCTCTCCTCCTACATCTCCACCCTCCAAACCTCCCCCCCCACCGTCCTCATAACCTCCTCCCTCCCTTTCCCCTCAATCTCCGCCATCGCCACCGCCCTCCCCCCCACCGCCTCCCTCTTCGCCACCGACGCCCTCGGCACGACCGCGTGCTGCTTCAGCCACTTCACAGGCGGCACGTTCACGTGCATCGAGGAGAAGGGTAAGGAGCGCACTAACAAGACAGTCACATTCCCGAGCTGGGAGGCGGTGAGAAGCGTGACAGACTTCGGTACGTTGGCGACGAGGTTCGGCGAAGTCGACAAGGAGTTCGTGATCTGGTGCGTGTTTAATGACGTGGAAACGCTGGGGGAGTACGGGGAAGGGGAGGAGTTCGTCACGTACGCGAAGAAGTATTTGCTTGAGAAGGGGTTGCCGGAGGATTACCTTGGTGAGTGCATACACGCTAGCTGCGCTGAACAGAGAGAAGGGGGGGGAACGAAGCTGCCGCGGGGAACGAAGCTGCCGCGGGGAACGAAGCTGCCGCGGGGAACGTGGACGAGAGAAACGACAGGGTTCGAGAAACGCGCTGCGAACAAGACTCCTGACACTAACACCTTCTGCTCCCAGGCTCCCCGTCCGATCTCCTCTCCCTCCTCGCCGCCTCCACCGCCCCCGCCGTCGCCCCTGTCTCCGCCATCTTCGGCGGCGTGCTCGGTCAGGAAGTCATAAAATGCATCTCGGGGAAGGGAGAGCCGGCTATGAACGTCCTCACGTTCTCCGCTCTGAGTGGCGTTTGCAAGGAGCTGGCGGTGCCGAACTCGAAGCCGGTTAAGAGAAAGTAATTGGGTAATGTGAAGACGTTACGAAAGAGCACAAGATGTACTGCAGGCGACGGATGCACTGCCCGCGAGTAGCGACAGCGTTGGTTTCCCGTCGATGGCTGCGAAAAGAAGGTATCTCTGGGAGCGCATTGGCGACGAACTACGCGCCAAACTGAGCCGTTGCGCCAACCTCAAAGGTGCCTTACCCCCCCCCCCCCCCTCCCTCCCATGCTCACCCTTCCCCTCCTCCTCCTCCATCCCCCCCCAACCACCCCCTCCCTCACAATCTACAACCGAAAGGGCATTTCGTGTTTGTTGATGAGATGTTTGATTCTGGGAGTTGGATCAATGTCGTTGGGGAGCCGGTGGGGCGGTGCTTGAGTTACTTCTGGCACGAGATTTACGACGAGTACGATGAGAGGTTAAGGGGGAAGACGTTTGAGGAGTGTTATAGGGATGGAGAGTGCTGGAATTCGAAGATCATGTCGCAGTGTGATAACTACTTGATTAGGCACTTTTGCGGGGGGTGGGAGGACACACAGGCGACCCCTGACACACAGGCGGACACACAGGCGGACACACAGGCGGACACACAGGCGGACACACAGGCGGACACACAGGCGGACACACAGGCGGACACACGGGCGGACACACAGGCTATCCAAGAGCGGGGGAAGATGTTACGGCACAGCACATGGAGCGAGCGTGGTCGAATATAGCGACGAAATACGTCGCTGTTGGGTTAACCGAGGAGTTGTCGGATACTGTCAAGCTTTTTACGAAGCTTTTGCCGGGGGATTCGAGGGGGTTGGTGAGTGGTTAGAAACGCATAAGGAGAAGTGTGGGAAGAGGGAGACGTGCGTTACGCGAGGACGTGAGTTGTACTTCGACTCTGACAAGTTTGGGCCCTCCAACTCGAACCATTTTAGCAAAGAGTGTGGGGGATTGGACGAGCAGGTGAGAGAGGAGCTTGTGAAGACGAACAAGCAGGACACGGTGTTGTATGAAAGAGTGAAAGAGTTGTTTTATCGGAGGGTGGAGGAGCAGGGCATTATATAGGCAGCATAATATATTCAGCATAATAGGCAGCATAAAGGCAGCGAGTTGTATCCGATAGAGAAGAACGAGCGACGCTAGCGAGGAAGCGAATCGAGCAGCGATCGCTGCATCGTCATAAAGGTCGCCGCGTAAAGGTCATCGTCGTAAAGGTCATCGTCGTAAAGGTCGCCGGCGTAAAGGTCGCCGGAAGCTTGACAGAAACGTTTTTGTGCTATTACCAATCGTGCTGCGCCGTTGGCTATGAATGATTCTTGACCTATTCAGTCTACTTCTTCCACCTCTTCTTATCACAAGGCCACTTGAACCCTTCGTCATCCTCGTCCACCGGAGAGGTATGAGTTCGAGAACGTTATGTAGCAAGGGTCAGTCTGGTCATGGCAGGCAAGGAGCATTTTTTGGAAGGATCGATCATCGTTGGTTACGGATCATCGTTGGTTACGCCATCGCCGGCGACACCGAATTGTTCGGGGGTTAAGTGGAGGGGGGGCTGCGAGGGTTGACGGGAGGAGCGAGAGCAACGTCGCGATGGGAGAGAGGCGCACGGGAGGGAATATTATATTATTAGTAAAAGCGTAAAAGTGGATTCCTTGAGAGTAGATCTGACCGCACTGCGTTGGTGTTGGGGTGCGATGTGGCAGGATGCAAGTATCAGGGGGGGGAGGGGGGAGTATAGGCCTTCTTCTGTATGGATCTAGTGCCGGCCCCGCGAACAACGCTTGTTACCACTGCTTGTTACGACGTTTAATGGAAAGGATTCCTAAATGGGTCAAGTGCCGGTTCGTGGGTGTGTGGCGTTGCGCGACGAATAAGTTTACATGACGTATATTGATGAATGGATCGCATGCTGCGGGAACGCCCTGTGTCGGTTTATTGTGTTGTAGCCGCTCGCTGTGATGGGCTTTTCAGGAAGATGCGACTTTCAGGAAGGCGTTACTCTGGTGGTTACTCTACGTCTTGAAATAGATTAAAAAAGCTCATTACAAAAGAGCACAGCGCAAAGCCCGGCTGCAGCACATATACGATCGGCCGTCGACTGCCCGTGCCACCATCTCACGCCCCCATCTCCTTCAGACATCTACTACCCTCTACTTGCAGCCGCTCCCCCCTCCCCCCCCTCCTGGCCTAAAACCTTGAGACTCCACATTCCACCCCACCCTCCCCTCCAATGTCCATCACACAACGCCGCGCCGGCCGCAACATCTGGCAGCGCACCATCTCCCGCTCCACTCAATACGCGGAGATGATCGACGTCCGTTCCAAGCTCGACGTCTTCAACAACTCGAAAGTTGTGAAAGCAGCCTTCTCAGACGAGCAAGCTGAGAAGGAAACGATTGAGAAGGAGGCGAGTGAGAGGATTATTGAGCACCAGAAACTCACGAAGGCTCACAGAGACTCCGCAATGCGTCGCGGCTCCCTCCCAGTCCCCGCCCGTCCCAACACAGCCGGCCCAACAACAGCAACTACGACAACAACAACAACAACAACAGGCGGCACAATGCTTGGCGAATCAATACAAGTCTACGAAGCATCCGCCGACATGGGATACACGCACAACGACAGACAAGGCAGGCCGTCGACTGCCGTATCACCCCCCCCCGGACACATGCTACCCAAGACGAGACGGCCTGGCACCTCGCCTAGCAGAGAGCAGTGGACTGAAGATACGAGCGTGTCCGGTAAGTTCACACTGTACTCTGGTTGTACTCATGGTTGCACTCCCTCCTTGTACTCTAATGACTCACACTGTATTCTGAACCCTAACAGACTCCCACACCCACTCCTCCCGCCCGCAACCCTTCTCCCAAACCGCCCCCATCTTCCACGGCGCGCGCGTCCGCCCCTACTCCTCCACCGCTTCCTCCCCAACAGCCCTCCACGCCGCCACCCTCTCCACAACCACCTCCCGAGCCGCTCTCCCCACCGGGATCCACACCGACGCAAGCGGCGCCGGGAAGCGGCTAAAGAAGCACGAGCACCGGCAGTTCCCGCACTTGCGGAAGAAGGGGGGTACGACAGTACGGGGGGTACAGGGGACTCTTCAAGGTGGTCACGTCGCACACCATCAGGGGTTTACTCGCCCGAGTACTGCTCCTGATGGCAAAACAACTCAGCGAAGGAAGACGCTGCTGCTTGTTGAGGACGACAATGTTGGCGGACTTGACACGTTTAACTCGTCGGCTGACTTCGGCGGTAGTATGTCTAGCGGATTGAATAGCTTGAATACCCTGCAGAGGAGTCGGAAGATGGCGCTGTTTGCGCACTTGAAGAACACCGACACGGACGTGAATTTGACGCCGACGCAAAAGAAGGCAATGAGGGAGCAGATGATGGTGGCGAAGAGGCAGAGTATGATGAATAGGAGGGGGGCGAGGGGGGAGGTTAGCGAGGCCAAGGTTACCGAGCATAACCGAAGAATCGCGTGGCTGCGATTCGTCGCGTTCCAGCAGTCCGCGAGTTTGTGGAAGACTAAATTCGAGGACGCAATGGAGAAGAAGCGGTACCTGATAAAGATCAAAGACGCCGCCGTCGCCGTCCAGCGCGCTTGGAACCGTTTCTACGCGCCCATCAAGAAGCGGAAGAAGGAGGGAGTGCAGATGGCGTTGGTGAAGTTCAGCTTCAGGCTGCTTAGCAGGTTGGCGAGGATTCGGAAGAGGTTGGCCAAGAAGAAGGTGCTAAGGTTCTACGCCGATTTCAGCAGGCAGAGGTTCGCTTACGTGATGGTGAAGTTCCGCTTCAACTGCGTCAAGCTCCAGCGGCGAATCCGCAGCTTCTACGCTTGCAGCCAGGCCCGCATCCTCGTCCTGAGCATGTACTGGAACAAGATCGAGAAGGACGTTAAGGAGAAGGTTGAGCAGCGGCTTGCGGATGGCGACAAGAAGAGTAATGTTCTGGGGGGGAAGTGGAAGGTTAAGTTGGTCGGTAACAGGTTTCCAGCGCTCGCGACGAGCATTAACAATGTCACTGAGGACTGCGTCAATCTGCAGAAGACGATACAAAAGGGAATCAACACGGTGGCAATGACGATGCCGAAGGTTATGGGAAAGGTCAATGACGTACCTAGGGAGTACGGGGGAGGTGGGAGGAGGCACACTGTTGCGGCTTTGAAGGAGATTAACAGAGAGAGCGTGGTGCCGGAGGGCGTTAAGTTGGACGCGATAAAGAATTACTTGACGGGCCGACGGACGGTGCACGGTGACAAGGCATGGATAACGACAAGAGGGGGCAACGTGACGGCGAAAGAGCTGGATATTGAGGCGGCGGGACAGATTCTTAGGGGCGAGAAGGAGCTTGATGATCACATGGATTACGAGATTAACAAGATCGCGTGGCCTACTTTCATGATGCTCACGGACGAGGAGGGGAGGGAGTTGTTCGAGGAGATGGTGGAGCGGAATGTGCAGCACAGCATCGAGAAGAAGAATGCGGAGATCCAGAGGCTGGTCAAGGAGCGGCTGAGGAAGGAGCTCGAGGGGTCGGCGACCTGCGGGGACGCAAAGAACCTGCCTGGCGGTTTCCGGTGGGCCAAGAGCGCCAACTCGAACTCGGTGGGGAGCGGGGCCCAAAGAACGTACGGAGGGAAGGGAAGCACGTACGGGGGAGGGCAGGGGCACAACGAAGTTAAGGCGAAGATTAATGAGGCCAGGAAGAGCGTGCTAAAGGTGCAGATTGTGGACCCGATGGAGCTGCCGCAACTCAAAACATGATTAATCTCTAGTGTTATCATCTAAAAATTCCCCCACGTCCGTGAAGAAGCGCTTGTAAATCAAATGGCTATCCACGTCCTTCCCGCTCAAGCCCATAACCTGCCCGAGTTTCATCGGCAGCCAAAAGATCGCGTCAATAAAGTTGCCGTGCCGCGTACCCTCGTACACCTTCACCACCGCCTTCGGGCACTTCTTCTGAACCGCCAACGTCGCAGCGCACAGCCGCTCCAGCTTCTGAAACTCCTCGCTCCCAATGAACAGAGTGGGAACTTGACTCCCCTTCTCATGCAGCTGCAGCGGCAGGTTGATGTCAATCCCGTACTTCTCAAAGTAAATATGATACCAACCGTCCACGAGCACAGCACATCTGTACTCCTTACCACGCGTCGCCGCGACCACTCCCGCCGTGGCCGCGCCGAAGCTGAATCCCCCGACGCTCACGTTGCTCGCAGTGACGTTCTCGGGGAACTCACGGAGCACGATGTCCCGCGCTGCGTTCACTTCGCGGGCGCGCCAATCCGCCTGGTTCTGGCGGAGGTTGGCGTCGTATTTGGAGAAGTCCACGTGCTGGTAGTCCACGCGCGCGGCGACGCCGTCCTTGACCACGTCGCAGCGCGCCGAACTCCCGTCAGAGTGGTGCACGAGCGCGACGACGTAGCCCTTGAGAGCGAGGGTGGTGGCGAGAAGGCCGTGCTCGTCGCCGGTTCCAGTGAGGCCGTGGCTCCATACGATCAACGGATGCTTTGTTGGGGGCAACGGCAGATTGGGGTGGGTGCGTGGCAGGGTGGAGAAGTTGAGGGGGTTTAGGTAGAGGAAGGGGGAGAGTAGGGTTGTAATGGCCGTGGTAACGATAGAGGGCAGAAAGGCGGAGAGAGGAAGGCGGATGTAACCAGATGCGAAGTCTGAGAGCCACAAAATCAGTGTGAACAAAAGCCATAAACATGTGTCATGTCATTGCCAGAAATAAAGAGTACCAGAGAGTAAGTGGGGTTGTGTCATTGTTGCGTCAACATACCTACAAGCCTCGTCCTGAAAAGATGTTTCGGTTCGCCCGATACAGTCGCGGGCGACGGATAGTACACTTGAATAGCAGCACCGGTTGTGTTGCGGAAGGTCTTGACACCGACTAGGGAGGTAGAGTTATTTGAGACAGGTTGGAGCAGGGTTTCATCGGCGGACCAGGTGGGGAAGAGAGTCGATAACATTGGTAGAGAGAGAGAGAGAGAGGGGGGCGATATGATGCGACAATTGGTATGTTGCGAACGCGTCGGTTCGTGTCTGTAGGAGCAGCCTGATGCAACAATGGCGTCAGATACATGATACATGATGTCATGAACTATGAACTATACAGTATATGATATATATGAATTGATGAGATAAAGAAAGTGGATAAATCAGCCAATTTTTGGGTAGTACTTTTATTGGCTTATCGCGTAGCCCTTCACCAGGGCTTTGCGGCCCTCATTTTTTGGTTCTTGGCGACGTCGGGAAGGTTGAGTAATTCACGGTGCAAGTTTCTGGCCGCCGCGCGTAACGGTCATGTTTGTTTCCTTGTTTCTTCTCTATCTCCACTAAATCTCTTGGCTGATTTATCCACTTTCTTTATCTCATCGTTCATATATTGACGCGGCTGTACTCCTCGCCGTACTCCTCACTCTTTGGTTCGTAGGGTTGGTTTGTAATCCAGACACAATCCGCATTTACATACATAAAGAGGGCGTCGTTACATTGCTCTACTCGTTACCCTGGTTCATTATCTGCCCCGCATCGCTCGCAGTCACACTCGAAATGGAAGCCGTCCCTCAACCTCGCCCTCCTTTCCTCCAAATCCTCCCCCTCGTACCCCTGTATGTAGTTCACAGTAACCTCCTCCCCCTTCTCAATATCTCTCTTCGCCACTAAAACTTGCCGCTCCCTCGCCGCACTCCACTGACACGACGCGTTCTCGGAGCACGAGTGATTCGCACGGCAGCACACGGCGTATAATCCGTGGACGTCGCCATCCTGCGGCATCGAATTCGTGCGGAGGATGCCGCCGAAATTCATCGACGTGAGACCCATTCGAGTGCTCTCGGCGCTTGTGAACGGCGCCCCTCTTTCCACGTCCGCGAAGCACAACTTCGCTTCCTCATAAGTCACATCACACCCCGAGTGAACGTCCACGAGCTCGAAGATCTCCCTGCACTTCGCCTCTGGGAGTCTGCTCAGCAGCTTCGTCAGCGCCCCGAACTCGATCGGCGCGGACGAGATGAGAGCTTCCTCCGCGAGCATTTCTGAGCCAGCTGAGAAGGGCATTGTTGTGAACAGACACTTGCCTTTGTTGAGTTGGCCGGCGCTGACGGATAGCCCCGGGAAGCAGATCAGTCTATGGGCGGGCATGTCTGACGAGGGGACGCGGGCGGCACAGACAGAGCATTCCGTGGCTGAGCTCATTGCAGCCATTGTGGGCTTAAATAAGGCTGCAGATCCGGGGTGTTCTTTACGGAGTTGGTCCCCAGCTGCGTGCGTAGGCTGAGGGATTGGCGTGTTGGGGCTTGTTCGCGAGGGACAAACGGCACCTTACGAATGCAAAACCAGAGAACCTGGCTGCACGCACCGCGTAAATTCTGTCGAAAACAATGCAGTCACGTGGATTTATTCAACTTCATGGATTCGGCGCTCGTGCATGACGGCTGTTGAGGCAGATTGCGTGCCGTTTCGCGTTCGCAGAAAGCGATCCTCCACGCGAGCCCCCCCGTCGTCTCCAGTTCAACAAACGCATTCGTCCAACCTGCCGTATGCTAGCCGCTCGAGTGCCACGCGTTGGACACGTCAAGTCATGTCGACAACATCATCAACGCTGAGCTCTCATTGCTCAATGAATGCATCGACAATGGCGTCCACGGCAGCCGCGACCCTCCTCATCCTTTCCCTTACCGCGACCCTAGTTAGCGCCGCCAATGTCGCCCAACACCAGCCCCCATTTAAACTTATCTACAGCATACTAGACAAAGGGCTGGAGTATGTTGCAATTGGACTCTCTGGAGCCTCTCGCCACACCATTAACAACACGTCGTTCCTCTCCATATCATGCTCGACCTCAACCGGCCCCGCGCTCGTGCTTCTCCACGGCGTCACCTCAAAAGCCACCGATCTATCTCTGTTAGCAAGGTGTCTCAAGAACAGCAACAAGTTCAGCAGGATTGTATCGATCGATCTGCAAGGACATGGGGATACGCCGCTCCCGAGTGGGTCCGTGTCTTTCGAGAACATGGCGAAGGCCGTGTGCGAGACGATGGACGCGTTAAACCTCCCAAGTAGCACTGTGATTGTAGGGAACTCCCTGGGGGGCATGTTGTGTTGCACGATTGGAAGGACTGGGAGGAGGAACCCGCTGTACTTGATATCGCCGGGCGGCGCACCCACGACGAAAGAGGAGTTAGGCAATGTTTCTAACTCGTTTGCTATCAAGAGTCAGAGGGAAGGGATTGCGTTCTTCGATCTCATGTCGAGCAAGAAGAGGAACTACGCGTTAAGATACTTCATGGCGTTCGGATGCCGCCATCGTGTGAATCAGTCGAGCGTTGGTCGGATATTCGCGGCTCTTACGGATCCCTCGTTAGGCGCGGAACTGTTCAATCCAAACGACAAGTGGACGGCGCCGGTGGGTTTGTTCTGGGGGCGGGACGAGAAGTTGCTGCCTGATAAGAACAGAGTGTGGTTTATAGAGCAGCTGGGGCACAGGCTCGTGGCAGTAGATGAACCGGAGGGGTTTGGACATGTGCCGCACAATGACGACCCGTTTTATGTTAGTCAGCGCATAGGGGAGTTTGCGGACAAGGTAGCTAACAAAAGCTGAACAACTTGCCATACACGCTTCGCTACGCTAGCGCCCCGCTATTACGACGACGTTGTAGGTAACGACGTTGTAGGTAACTTCAGTCGTCTAATTCTCCCAACTCTCCCAGCAAGGACCGCAGTAAAACACGCCAACCGCGTCACTGTCCTCCTCCAACTTCTCCGCCCCACCGCAAGTCGCACATACATTGCACGCATTTACCTTACGCGTGACGTCAACTCTCACCTCGGACACACTCCCAGCGTTCTTTATCCGCTCACGATTCGCCGCCGCCCGCTCATTCATCCTCTTCGCCTTGTTAACCTTCTCCTCCCTCGCCGCAGCCTTCTTTAAAAGTACAGCGGTCCGACGGGACTCAAACGTTCCGGCATTGTTACACGCGGTGGTCTGTGGTGTGCACCCGCTCTTCAAGGCGGACATGCGCGCGGCGTGATGCGATGCCTGCGTTTTGGAGTACGATTTTGCTCGCAGTGCGGCGTGTGGATCATACTGGAAGTTTAAGGAGGTAAGTAAAGAGTTCCGGGGTCAAAGTAAACAATGATTCATGGGAGAGTTTTACCTTTTTGGTTATCATTGTGGGGTTCTCTTTGTCGCGGCTCCAGCCTGACGCCTCATCGGCTTTCGTAAGTGACGGCATGAAGGGCGCAAGCGGCGGCAAATTAAACCTTTTGCGAAGGAACTTTATAACGTTTTAACTCCTAGATCAACGCGGTGATCACTTGTGCCCCATCACTGTACCAAACTTACGCTTCTAATATCATTACCTCGTAGCTGCTCATAGGGCCACGATCACGATGCATATGTTGTCCCTCGCATACTTCCTCAGGCACTCTCTGACGATATCGTCGCAAATCTCCTTAAGCTTCTTCCCCTCAACCAACCCCTGCGTGACCCACCTGCAAACCACATCCTCCTTCATCGAATCCCACACGCCGTCGCTCGCGAGAATCACGCACTCGTCCAGCAGCGGATCCACCACCGTCCTGCTCGTATAAGGATCTCCCAAGATGAGGAACTTGTCATTCACGTGCCCAAACGACCGCGTGACGCTCAAGCATCCACCAACCCTCCTGTTAAAGACGAATCCCCCCGCGTCCTTAATCCTCTTCACCTCCAGCGCATCATTACACCGGTGATCCTTCGTAAGCCTCACCGGCGCGCCGTTCCTGCACAGCACCACCCGACTATCCCCCACATTCGCGCAGTACAACACACACTTCCCCTCCTCACTCCTCATCAAACACGTCGCCGCCGTACTCCCACTATCCGCACCAAACACCCCCTCCTCCCCATCCACCTTAATCCCCGCAATCTGGTTATCAATCTCCGTATAAACCCCCCTCACAATCTCCCCAATCGCACTCTGCCCCTCGCAATCCTCACCACCTAACAACCCACTCTCACTCTCCTGCCTATCCAATGTATTCATCTCCATCCCCTCATCAAAACTCCCCCGCTTCGGCGTAAGCGCACGGCCAGGAGACTTCCCGGGGGTTCCGGGGGCGGAACGGGCGGGACTGGGGGGAGGCAACGGCGCGCTACCGTCATCGATCGTCGACGAGCTGGCTTTAAACGGCGTCATGAGACTGAGGGGTGGGATTTTCATGGCACTAGTAGGCGGAGGTGGGGGCGCGTTCTCTTTCAACGGTGGTAAGTTGTCAAGCAGCGTTTTGTGGAGGTGTTGGTGGAGGTGTTTGCTGACCTCGTCGCCGCCGTGGCCGTCGTACACGCCGAAGAAGGACTGGCGGGACACGGCGGTGATGGACTGTGTCCCCGTAGCGGATAACCGATTTAGAAACGTCGGTCCCTGCGGGTCAGGGTTAAAATCAATGATCGCCTGGTAGTAATCTTCCTGTATGTCACGGTGCCCCTCGTTCTGGCAGATAGTTACTCCGACGCAACTGTCTGACACGGACTGCGCGCTGTCGGTGGGATCAGCCATGAGCGCGTTGTAGATGGACGTGGTGGACGCAATGGGAGTTGAGATGAAGGTGCCAACGGCATAGAATACTTTGGCCATGGGGGAAGCGGGCTCGGCGGGTATAGGGGAGGTGAGTTGAGCGAAGGAAGACTGCGGGGGGGTGATGATGGTTAGCGTATGGGACGTATGGGTAAAACTATGGTTTGCGTGTTACCATGGCGTGCTTCGTTTTGCGATGCATTTCAATATTCGTACCAGAGACAGAGGCTCTCAACGTTGTCAAGCGGGGGAGGTGCGCACTACCCCGGGCAGCCGGACATGAGGCACACAGTAGTGACGTGTGAGTCGTGGTCGTGCGAGCTTGAAAAACTGGTTGAATGGCGCGGTCATTGCCGGACAAATAATGAATCCTAAATAATGTATCCTAAGAGTACATGCTCGTAAGACGACACCGCTGCTGCTCGCATGCCAAACCCTTTCAAACATTTCAAGGGGGAAGGGGCACGATAAGGCTAGACGTCTGCCATGCGGCTAGAGTCTGCCGGGGACGATGTGGCGTATGTGGCGGGCGCGTGGAAAGCTCGACGATGTAAACGAGAAAAGATGGCAATCGTTTGAGCGACTGTTCGTTGAGACCAGGTGACCGTCGCACCGAAAATAACACTCGCCCGTCTATTCATGTTTCTACTACTGCCATTGGCCGCCTCCCACCCCCCCTAACCCCCCATTCCAACCCATCTAACACCCTGCCCAGCTCATGCCTCATATGCTTCTTCTCCTCCTCCTCCCCCTCGTCCCCGCCTTCAACCTCCTCCCCCAACACCACGTACACTCACACTTACAATCGACTATTGAGGCGCCACCAACCCCAATGTCCCCTTTAACCACGTGGGGAAACCCGATAACCGGAGTTGCCAAGCTGCAGAAAGCGGCGAGGGAGGCGACGTTGCCGGCGTACCCGCATGAGATTAGGAGGGAGAGCTTGCCGGAGGGCGTTGATGAGATGGAGTGGGTGGAGGAGAATAAGGGGATGATTAAGGATTTGATGCAGGTGAGAGCGGAAGAGTTGGAAGAGTTGGAAGAGTATGCGCAAGACCCGCCGCCTTTGTTCCCCGCTGCGCTCCCCCTTACCCCCCTCCAGCTCCACGGCGCCGTCGTCTTCCGCGGCTTCGCCACCCCCAAGACTCAGCCCGGCTTCGTCTCCTTCTACTCCACCATTGGCATGATCCCCTGCCTCGACCCGCTCCACTCCGTCTCCGCCCGCCCCACAATCGGCGACACCGGCGCGGTCTACGAGGCAGTGAACAAGGAGTCGCGCAAGAACTTCTTTATTGGAATGCACAACGAGTTCGTGGGAACCCGCGCGCCCCGCGCGGCGGCGTTCGTGTGCTTCAAGCCAGCTGAGGTCGGCGGGGAGTTCCTAGTGGCGGATGGACGGCGGGTGTTTAGGGATTTGGATGAGGGTTTGTTGGAGAGGTTGATTGAGAGGAGGATTAGGTACAGCGTGATGGAGCTCCCGTTCTTCGGCTGGGTCGATAAGCTTCCTGAAGTCATCCGCGATCCGCTCATGAACGCCATCCGCGGCCTTGTGTCGTTCGCGATCAACGCCAAGGTCGACTTCTCCGTGGAGCTGCTCGAGCAGGTGGGCGGGTACGACAACACGAGGCTGCTGCAGGCGAGGGCGCCGGTGCAGCCGCCGGCGGTATTTCATCCGGTCACCGGGGAGCCGACGTGGTTCTGCAATGTTCACAGTCACGCGAGTAAGCTAAGGAAGGGGAGGGAGGCGAAGTATGGGGGGGAGAGGTTCGAGGATGGGGCGAGCCAGATCAACAAGAGTGACATGTACTTCGGCGACGACGGCGAGCTGTCAGCAGCCGACCTTGCGCTGCTCGACGAGGCGACGACGAAGAACATCCATTACATCAAGATGATCGAGGGCGACGTGGTGCTCCTCGACAACTACAAGACGATGCATGGGCGCAACGTGTTCGATGGAACGAGGAAGCATGGCGTGTGCTGGTTCGGGGGGTGGGAGGGGGAGGAGGAGCAGATGGGGAGGGAGTGGGAGGAGCTTAAGCTTGATGTGAGCAAGTAGTTACGGAGGTTGTTGTTGGCACGAAGGTTGTATTTGGCACGGAGGTTGTATTTGGCACGTCGTCTGTAGTGAACGGACATCGTACGCAGCAGGAGTTCCATGCGCGTTCGGCTGCAGAATTCCGTGCGCTTTTTCGCCTCGCATCTTTGGCCTGCTACTGCGCTAATCACATCCGTTTCCGCTCATCAGTTTCAAGCTCGGACTTCCCCCCTTCCCCCCTCTGAGCCGCCCTATATTCGCCTCCACCGCCCCGCCCCTTCCCCCTACCCTGCCACTCTATTAAACCTTCCCCATTTCTACCTGACATTAAAGCTCTGCCTAAAACGCGCCACGAATGCTCTTGTACTGCATCCTCCTCATGCTCGTGATCAAGTGCGCACTCCCGCTGTCCCTTCCGATCCGCCGTACCCCGGCCACCCGCCTCTGCGGAACTGTACATCCATTCTCATCATCATCACCCGGCTACAAAGTGTCCTCCTCTGGGTGGATAGAATCCATAACCCTCACGCCTCCCACCACCCTCCCCCCTCCCTCCCCCACCTCCCTCCACTTCATCCGCTCCCGTCCCTGCTACCTCAAGCGCGACGACCTCTACCGCCTCCCCTCCAACCTCTCTGGCAACAAGTCCCGAAAATTCCTCTCCCTTTCCTCAACCCCACTCCCCCCATGCATCGCTAGCCACGGCGGCCCGCAGAGCAACGCCATGCTAGCGCTCGCCAGCATCGCGAACTACAACGCCGTCAACTTCACGTACTACGTGAAGACGCTGCCCAGGCATCTGCGCACTTACCCGACTGGCAACCTGATGCGCGCTACGACTCTTGGCATGAACCTCGTTCAACTGACGCACAGCGAGTACGAGGCACACTTCAGCTCCGAAGAGGGCATGAGCGACGCACCGCCGACGACCCTCCAAGCCCCAAACAACAAAGGGACGCTCTTCATTCCGCAGGGTGGGGCTGTGGAGCATTCGAGGTACGGATGTCACCAGTTGGCGAGGGAGATCGTTGAGTTTTGGGACGGCGTAGAGGAAAAGAAGGGGGGCTTGAGTGTTGTCATACCGAGTGGGACTGGAACTACGGCTTACTACACTCACCAGTATCTAGCGCTGAACAACGTAACGGACATCAACGTGCTGGCGGTGCCGTGCGTGGGCTCGGCGCAGTACTTGAAGCGTCAGATGAAGCGTCTAGCAGGCGGCTCCAACGCTACCACACCGACGGTGCTGAAGTCTCGGAACAAGTACACGTTCGCGAAGCCGCACAAGGAGCTGCTGGAGGTGTGGAGGGAGCTGCAGGTGAGAACGGTTGCGCAACGCGCTAAAAAGAAGGCGCCGGTTGCACCCAAATGCGCGTGTTCGCACTGTATGCGTTGCCGGTCGCTCTGTTCACTCGCGTCTGTGCGCTTCTGCTAGCGCCTCTGTTAACACGTGATCCGTGCAGGACGAGTACTCGGTCTTCGTAGACCTCATCTACGGCGCGCCGACGTTCAAAGCGATGTTCGATGGCTGGAGCAGCGAGAACAGGATCGAGGGGGGCGCTGACGGCGACTTTAGCTACGTGAACAAGCACCCTTTGGACGGCCGGACAGTGATGTACGTTCACAGCGGGGGGCTGGAGGGGATATCGAGCCAGCTTACGAGGTATAAACACGATGGGCTGCTGGACGACAGGCAGCTGCAGTAAAGTAAAGCAAAACGTAGCGAAAGAAGCGTGCCAGCCCTGTACAACTGACTAGCTTGTTGCGCGTTGCTTGCCGGAGTGTAGATCTCGAGAATTTGGATAAAAATACTTTGTGCAAACACGTAGTTACGGACGGCCACACGCTCGCTCTCCATCACACCCCGCCGCCCTGCTGCACTTATGATCTATCTACCTCCCTTCACGCCCTCCCTCTTATCCATCCTCCCGCTCCTCCTCCTCAATCAAGCCACTGCCCTGGACTTAATCGGGCACCGAGGAGGCTTCTGCGCGGAAGACTCGTTCATCCCCGAGCACAGCCCTGCCTCATATGGACTTGGGGCAAGGGCGGGAGTCAAGTTCTTGGAGCCTGATGTCGTCACAACGAAGGTACGTGACGTCTGCTAGGACACCTAAATCTAACCGAAATCTACCTGCCAATACAATCGCCGCTCTTCATGCATTCGCCGCTCTTAAGTGTCTGCGCGCCAACTCACTTGTTCACACATGCGCGTTGCCATTTACTCACACCGTGTGTGCCCACCGTGTGCGCCCAGGACCACGTCCTGTTCGTGATGCACGGCAACGATCTCAACGGCACCTCCGACGTCGCTTCAAAGTTCCCCTCCCGAGCCGCAATCAAGCTCATCAGCGGCGTCAACCAAACCGGGTACTTCTGTGAGGATTTCACGTGGGACGAGGTTAGCACGTTGAGGTTGAAGGCGAGGGGGTACGGCGGGGAGGGGCCGCTGGACGGCATCTATCCGTTCTTCCAGTTCCACGAGATGCTGGCGTACACCGCCGAACTCGCGCGATTAACGAACCGCTGGGGCGACTTGGGCGTGTACCCGGAGGTGAAAATGTCCACCTACTTCCGCAGCATCGGGCTGCCGATCGAGGCCAAGTACTTGGAGGCGGCAAGGGATGCAGGGTACTGTGTCGACGACGACGCCGGAGTGTGCAAGCAGGTGCAGTGGGGCGACGAGACCGAACAGGTGAGGAGGGCTGGCGAGGGCTGGCGAGGGCTCGCCCGCCCTCGTCTTTACGCTGCCCGAATACTGACGCTGCCCTCCTCACACTGACGCTGCCCTCCTCACACTGATGCTGCCCTCCTCACACTGACGCTGCCCTCCTCACACTGACGCTGCCCTCGCTCCCTATTGTTGTATGCGCCTCATGCCCCTTTGTTCACACCGTGTTTGTGTCAGGTTCCCGGTCCGTTCTACGTGCAGTCGTTCTACAAAGACTCGCTGGTGTACATGCAAACGTGGTCCGATTTCAAGCTGGTTTACTTGATCACTGGTACCGCCAAGGGGCCGCCGAGGGTTGACACGTTGGAGAAGCTGCGAGTGATTAAGGAGTACTCGGACATCCTAGCCTTGCCGTTAGGGTGGGGTGACGAGCTGTTCGCGCAGGCGACCGCTGATGCGCAGAGTGTTGGGTTTGAGGTGCACGCGTGGACTACTGACGAGGAGGCGGCGCCGTATGAGTTTATGGAGGGGTTGGGAGTGACGTTCGTGTTTACTAACAACGCGGCGTATGTAAGGGCAAGGCGAGCGAGTAGGAAGAGAGTGATAGGAAGAGAGCGAGCCCAACACAGTCATTTGTTCGCAGCGATAAGCTCCATGCCGCGACCCGCTCCTTAACTAACCGTCGCTCACGCAGGGGAACGGGGCGATGGACGAGCTCGTGTTGGACGATCTGTCTCCCCCTCGCGAGGGTAGCGCCCGTGATGGGGGGCCAGCGGTTGCTCTCATAGTGCTGCTGCCGTTCTTCGGGGTGCTGGTGGGCGTGTTTGGGGCGAACGCGGTGCACGAGAGGGGGGGGTGGAGGAGGGTCATTAGGGGCAAGGGCGAAAGATATACGGACATTGACGACGAGATGAACATTAGCGTGGAAACCAAGGTGAGCATGTAGCGCGGGAGGCGGCAGTAGTAATGGAGCGTGCTTGTTGTACCGTGAACTGCTTACGTAAGAGCCATGGTGTTGTGGGCAAAAGCGGACGCCCAAAAGCAGCTTCGCCCAAACGAGCGCGATGCTCCTTGAGTGAGAAATTAAGTACGCGAAAAAGTTGACCGTTCTTCTCAAATTTTGGGGGCTACCTCGACCACAGCTGCGGGAGCATGAGGGTGAAATCGAGAGCTCACCTGATGGTAATGGTGCTCGTGTGCGGAGGAAAGAAGAAAATCGCGAGCACGTACTCAGAACAGCCTCTTTTTGACTGATTTCTTGTTACACCCCGCTATTGACTTTATTAGATGAAAAAGTCAATAAGGGTTAAAGTTCGAACGTGCACCATCTCCACGAGTGAGCATCTCATGACTATGACTCTTCCTCCTTCTCCCCTTTTCACTGTACAATCTCTACCTCTATTCTACTATCTGCCCCACCCCAACCTTCCCCCCGCCCTACTTCTGAGGACTGGCCCCGTTGTTCACAATCAACTTGCTCTTGTTGACGCCCAGCCCGCTCCCCTCCTCCAAGTTCCTGAACGCAATGCTGCTGCTCCCCGGCTGCACGAGCGGCGCGACGTCCTTCTTTCCCTCTCCCTTGGCCAGTAATCTGATGCTCTCCCGCAGCTTGGTGATTTCTATCCTCTGCATCTCCGTCTCCCTCTGCCTTTCGTCCAGCTTCTTCTGCAGCGTCAAGTTGTCCGTCTTCAAAGCGGTGCCCTGTCCTCTGCTCCTGCTCCCCCTGAACAAGCCCCCTCCCTCCTCCTCCCCGATGTTCGGCATCGTTTTGTTGCTACTGCTCGGCGCGATGGTCTTGCCCCTGTTCAGCTCGGCCAAGCTCTGGCTGACCTTCATCTGCGTGCCTTGCACAGGAACCGTCTCCGGCACCGCCGAGGCCACGCTGCCCATCAAGCTCAGGCTCTCCGCGTGGCTCTCCCTCTCGGCCGCCAGGATCTTCTTCCTCCTCGCGCGCTCCTTGATGTCGCTGAGTTCGTGAGTCAGCTCGTCCTTGTCTCTCTTCAAGCTGACGTTCTCCCTCCTCAGCTCGTTGCACTCCCCGATCAGGCTCGTGTTCTCGGTCAGTTTGTTCCTCTGGTTCCTCCCGCTCGCCTTGTTCTCGACGTTGAGCCTTCTCTTCAAGTCGTCCGCGGTCTTCTGCACCCACTTCGTCTGCCTCTGGGCCTCCATGGCCTTCTCCGCCAGCTCCACCTCGTCGACCGAGAACCTCTTGCTACCCCCGCCCCCCCCACCGCCTCCGTAAAGACCTCCTTCGTCGCCGCTGTCGTCATCGTGGTCCTCCGCGGTGCTTTTCTTGACAGTCTTGACGCTCTTCGCCTTGACGTCGGTCTCGCCCCTAACGAACTTCCTGTACGCGTCCTTGACGATGGTCTCGAGCTCCTTGGGCACCGTGACGCCCACCATGCTCGTCAGCTCCCTCTTGATGCTGTGCAGCTCCCTCTCGCTGTCCCGCAGCTGGTTCCTGATCCCCACGATCTCCTTGTCCTGCGTGCTGATCTTCAACTGCTTCTGCTCCTGCACCCTGTCCATCTCCCTCTTCTTGCTGAACTCCGTCACCAGCTCGTCGTACATGGCGCGAACGTGCTTCTCGAGTCCCTCGATGTGCTTCGCAATTGGCCCTCGCTCCTTCATGAGCTGCTGCAGCCTGTGATCGAGCACATACCTGAAGTTGTCCAGCGTTCTGTTCGTGCTCCTGAGCTTCAAAATCGTCTTCTCCTTGTCGCTAAGCGCGTCCTCCCTCTCCTTCATGTGCAGCTCGATGTGAGTGAGCGTCTCCTCCAGCTTGTCCCTCCTCGCCTTCTCCTTCGCGTACTCGTTCTCGTGATGCTGCGACCGAGTCTTGAGCTCCTCGTTCTTCTTCTTGAGTTGCGCGCGCTTCGTGTACAGGTTCTGCACGAACGCCTGCTTCTCGCGAGTGGCGTCCTTCTCCGTCTTGAGCTCGCTCTCGGCCACCGCCATGAGCTTCTGGAGCTCCATCTCGTACTCGTCCTCCTGCTGGTCCAAGACCTCCCTGTACATCTTCTCGTTGTGCTCAGCGTCTTCCTTCATCCTGTGAATGATGACGTTGAGAGATTTTTCCTGCTTGCTCGCCTTCTGCTCAATCAACCTCGTCATCTTCTCGTGCTCCACAGCCTGCGCCTCCAGCAGCCCCTCGCACTTCTGCTGCATCGCCTCGATCTCCTCCGCCAGTCGGTCGAACCTCTCCATCTCCACCGCCAGCTTGTGCTCGTACTGATTCTCCAGCTCCTGCGTCACCTGCACGTGATTGCTCTCCTCGATCTCGAGCTTCTCCCTCAGCTGCCTCTTGTACGCAGCGAACTCGTCCATCAAGTTGTCGTACCGGTTCCTCTCCGCCTGAATGGACTTCTCCCTCTCGTCCTGCAGCTCCTTCACCTCCTTCTCAAACATCTTCTCCCGGTCGTGCAAGTGGTACTCGTTCTCCGTCTTGAGCTCCGCCAGCTTCTTTTGCAAGTCCACGACGACCTCTTTCCTTTCGTCCACCTCGTCCACCGACACGAACACCGCGTCGTTGTTGAACTGGCGGGAGTCGGGCTCCAGGTTCGGCCGGGTGTCGTACCCCCTCTCCATGATCTGCAACGCAATCACGAACACCGTCCCGTCCTCCGCAGTCGTAATCAAATAATTGTCGTCCGCCGTGCACTCCATCGCCGTAATTCCCCTCATCGTCGGCGCGTTGTTCCCGTTCCCGCCCACCATCACCGGCTGGTGTGCCCGGCACTCCTTGAAGAGCGGCTTCTCGCTGTCCAGCGGCCAGTCGAACGTCTTGACGTTCCCGCCACTGGTGCCCGCGAACAAAAACTTCTTGTTGTTGCTAAGCGAGAGGCTGCAAGGAGAGTTTGCGGTGTGAGAAGTGCGCGACAAAACGGTTCGCGCTTGCGTCGCCTCCCCCCTTTGTTTGCGCCGCCTGCTGGGGTTCGCGCTCACCTGGTGACATAGTCCGTCAGCGTGGATCCGCACGATATGATCTTGAGATCGTGGGAATCTTTCTTGTCGTCCTGCCAACTCAACTCGCAGAAGTCTCCTTCAGTGCCGTCAGTTCCGCAGACGGCGACGCGGTGGTACTTTGACTCCTTGTTAGGGAACTCCGCCACCAAGCCAGTGAAGCTCGTGTTCCTGTTCATATTGACGTCGTCATTCCTCTGGTTCTTGATAAGATCCCATCCATAAACATTGCCATCCATCCCCGCCGTATACATGAACGTGTCGTCAGGGCTCCACAGAACCCGCTTCACCGGACTCAAGTGCCCCGTGAACGCGTACAGCTGCTGCATGCCGCTCTGCACGCTGTACCCGTACGTGCTGTACACGAAGATGGTGATCCCCATGGTCGCCGCGAACATCTGCCCGCCGTTGCTGAACTGCAGCTCTCGGCAGTTCTTGATGGGGATCTCCCGGAACAGCTTAATCGTGTCGAACATGATGTTGTACAGCCTCACCCTCTCCCTCAGCCCAACGAGCAGCTGGTTCCCGGACGGGTGGAGCGCGACGGCGCTCGGCTCGTCGCCTTTGAACTCGTGCGTTAGCTCGCACGTCCACTTCACATAGTTCCAGATGCGCAGCGTGCGGTCGGAGCCGACAGATGCGACGTATGGCTTTTGCAGGCAGGTGGAGAGCGCGATGACGGAGCCGGAGTGGAGGCCGCCGGGGGAGACGGGGACGATGGAGGCGGCGGCGTCGGACTCGGCCATCACGTCGACGGCGCCGAGGGGGAAGGAGACGAGGCGGGAGCCGGAGCCGGAGGAGGGAGGGGAGGTGGAGAGGCAGACGACGTGCTCATCAGTCGCGGACACTGTGAGGGAGGAGAAGGACTCCTGGGGGATGTAGAACGACTTGATGTGCATGTAAGGGTCTTTGCGGTCGGACGTCTTCTCGTAGACAGAGAAGAGCCCGTTGGTGCCGCCGAGAATGAAGCCGCGGGAGGACTTGGCGATTGTCTGCGCCACAAACATGCGTGAGCGAGGGGGGGGGCGCACACATGTGTGAACAAAGAGGGCGGCGGTGTGAACAAAGGGCGCCCACCTCCAAGCCTCCCACCCGTAGCTCCATAGCTGCTTGAGCGGAGCTTGCACGGAGCTTGCGCGGTGCTTACCTGCACCTTTGTGGACCCTCTCAGCAGCACGGTCATGGTGCGCCGGTGCTCCAGATACGGCGGCTCGGCGATGCTCTGAAAAAGAATGACGGACGCGGACCTCGTCGTGCCGTCGCCGGACATGCCGCCCTCAGTGATGGCGGCCATGCGCTGCATGCCGGCGTCGAGGGACAGCCAGATGTGGTCGGTGAAATTGTCGTGCTCCTTGAAGAGAGGCGTGGGCTTGACGGCATTCTGGTCGCCTTGTATGGTCCACATTCGGAGGTGGTTGGGTCCGGAGGTGGTGAGCTGAACAGTGCCAGAGACGCAATTGAGGGGACTCGCGACGCGCGTGACGACCTGCTGTAGCAGCGGGATAGTCATCTTCTGCTTCTGCGACATCCAGTCCCAGATGATAATGTTGCGCTCGGCGCCAGCGCTCACGGTAATGAGCGTCTTGGAGTCGCCGGTGAAGCAGCAAGTCGTGAATGCTCCCTTGGTCGGGTAGATGAGCGTCTTGATGCGGTTCCTGCATGCAACAAATTAGCAAAATGAAATGTGTGAACAAGGCATGATGATGATATCGTGATGATATCGCATATAAGTCCACTGCTGCTGCTGCTGCTGCTGCTGGCTACACTCACCTCGTCTTCAAGAGGTAAACACTGCACTGCGCCCCATCACCTTCACCTCCCTTCTCGCAAACCGCCACAAGGCGCTTGGAGGGAGACATGGACAGGCCAAGAATCGCCTTGACGTTGGAGGGTGAGCCGGTGAAGAACGACATGGAGTTGTCATCCAGGTAGTGCAGGCACAAGTGCTGGCCGAGCGGGTACAGTAAACTCTCTTTAACAGCACCAGTGTCAGACTCGGCAGATACAAAGAGCACATTGTCGCGGATGGGGCCGTGGACGCCAAAGCCGTGCCGGAAGTTAAGCTTGACGCCGTCCTGCAGGTCGGCGTCCTTGTTGCGGCGGCGGGAGGGCGCGGAGACTGTCGAGCCAAGGGGTGTGGGGGCCATGGTGTTTTTAAGGGCCAAGGGGGGGGGGTTTAACAGGGGGGGAGGGGCTAAAGGGACGGGTTAGAGACGATGGGAGAGAGAAGGGGGGGAGTGGGGCGTACTCTGAGAACGGGGGGGCGAGCGGGCGAGCGGGTGAGCAGGTGAGCAGGTGAGCAGGTGAGCAGGTGAGCAGGTGAGATCGACCCGGCCTGCTAAGAAGTGGACAGACGCTCGTTAGATAATGAGCCCAGGTATACTTATATATTCGTGCCAAAGTTCACGCCCCTAGGTTCATGTGGTAGTCCATCATGGGTCCATCAAGGGCAGTACGCTTATTTTTTCTTGTTTTGTTGAACTCGCAGCTTCATTAGTGGGTGCGCTACCGGTGCTTCAGGACAAGTATCGTCATCATGATAGCAATCAACGTGAGCAAGCAGAAGATGCACTTGAGCGGCCTCGCGCTCTTCTGGTGCTCCTCAGCCTTCTCCAGCTGCTGAATGCCCTCCTTCGTGTGCTCCACGACCTGCTCCATGTTGAAGTCGATCCTGTCGAGAATTGTACCCTGGTCGATAACGAGTACCGCGAGCTCCTTGAAAATGCTGCTCAGCTCCTCAATGCTCTTCGCAATGTTCTGAATCTCCTCGTCGCGCTCGCTCACGATCCCCTCGAGGTTGTCGACCACGGCCAGCTGCTGCTGGTTGAAGCCGCGGTCGCCGTTGGTGCTCTGCGTGGTGTCGATGCCGAACTAATAAATTGTATACTGTGTAAGCAAGGAGCAAGCGAGGGCAGCGCGAGAGCGCCGCAGCGCGTTGCGAAGAGCAAGCTACGAAGAGCAAGCTACGAAGAGCGGCTCGCGAAGAAGGAAGGAAGGAAGGACGGAAGGGAGGACGGGCGCAGGAGGAAGGACGGACGGGCTTAGAGCGCGCTTAAGAACGCTTCGTTCGACTTGCCCGCCCGGTCCACACAGCGCGCTGTTCAGAAAGAGCTCGACTTCGGTGGCCTTGCGCGCGGCATGCTGGCTTGCATGTCCTCAATTATGCACAGCACAGCGCACAGCACAGCACTCACCTGCATGTCATTCCCACTCTTCTGCCCACTAACATCACTGAGGTACTCCTTCTGCTGCTGCCTGAAGCGGACGGACATCTCCTGAATCTTTCTCGCCATGCTCGACTGGATGTTCATGCGCACCTTCACCTCCGACTGGCTCAACTCCTGCCCCGGCTCGGCCGCCTTGCCAATCTTCTTGAGGGTGCTCTCAGCATGCCTGAACTTGCCAGTGATACCGTTGGACAGCCCCTCGATCTCGCGGTCTCGCCCCGTCGTGTCCTCGAACACGGCGTTGACTCGCTCGCCGTGAAGCGTCTTGAGCCGGTCCATGCTGCTCGCGATCTGTCGCACATCGTCCTCTACCTGATCCACGAGATCCACCCAAAGTGGGGGGAGCTGAGTTCGGGCGTCGGTCCAGTTTGTCGTGGAGGCTGCATTCGAGAGAAGATCTGAGTTGCCTGTGTGAGCTATGGTAGAGGAGGGGAGGTGGTGAGTGGTAGAGAGAGGGCGGCGTTGGGCGACAGAGAAATAGAGTAAATCTTGGACCGAGGATGGATGATAAATGGTGACTTACCGGGCGACAACGACCCGCTTCTTGTGGAGTTATTGCGGCTCAACGTCGACCGCAGCTGCGTGAACTTTGAGGTCAAGTTCCGAGTAGCCATTATGGAATGTGCAAGGCAAGGAAATGAGCAGGTAAATGAGAAGATGAGAAGTGCAAAGATGAGGGTAAAATATTGCACACGCAGCACACACACACACACACACACACACACACACACACACACACACACACACACACACACACACACACACACACACACACACACACACACACACACACACACACACACCGGACGGGATGCGTCCCTGTATGTCATCGGCAGGGCGACGATTGCGAGCATCCCGTAGCGTCGCCATTGCAGAAATCAACGCTAAAAAACGAGATCCCAAGGGGATCGCGCGTCGCTAATCACGCGCGCCGCTAATCACAGGATCACGCGCTCACAATGGCGCGCTCAGCCGCTTCCTTGAACTCGGCACACGCCCAGCATTGCGCTCCTCGTTGAGCCGCGGCGCAGGTCGCGCCGTGCAGAGGGACGCCACACTTAACAGTAAGTTGATGCGGTACGACAGCCCAAGCGATCGCACACGTTGTACCGATCGGAGTAGTCTGCAGCAAGGTCCGATCGAAGCAAGATTACGGCAAACAGGCCCGCCTGTTCTGGCCTGACAATGAGAAAATGCCACCTCTCCTCACGGGACAATTTGGGCCAGTCTAGAATCACTGGCCAGCGCTTCAGCGGCACTCTAGAGCTCTCTCCACAGTCCGGACGTGGCATTCGCGCCCCCCCCGC